>Ga0209678_1000190_pt1 | contig 24813 bp, 16 predicted proteins | sample WorMetilvaeELBA1_FD_187404 | JGI IMG/M metagenome (GOLD analysis project Ga0209678, IMG submission 187404) | Marine gutless worms symbiont microbial communities from Max Planck institute for Marine Microbiology, Germany - Olavius ilvae ELBA.1... ...
AAAATTCATGCGAATTGTAGAACAAGTCGCTTCATCAGCTAAAATAACCTGTAGACAAATTAAAAATGGAATCCAGGCTGATTTACTTCTACGAAATTAATTCACTTGGGCTTTCTATATAACCAGATTTCATTTAAAGCGCTTTAGTACTTTAAGGCATAGATTCAACAGCCTCGGCTAAATCAGCGTAGATATCGGCAAATTTGGTGATGCCCACCATCCGGAAAATCTTTTTAAAATGCTCAGAAAGGCCCGTGATTCCGACCTGTTGATCTTTTTTTCGAGTCTGTGCCAGTATCTGAATTAAAACTGCGATACCGCCGCTGTTTATGTAGGCGTCCTCTTCAAAGTGGATAAGTATTCTTTGAGTGGGCCCCTGATCGTTCAACTCCTGATAGCCCTTATTGATATGGGATTCGGAATGAGCGGTAATATCGCCCTGGATATGCAGGATGGAAATGCCGTTTTCTCGCTCTATCCTAATTTCATTTTTCTCTTCCATAGTCAGCACGTGCCTTACCGTTACAATTAGCGTTGCATTCCCATTATCAGGGAGGAGACTTAATCTTCCATTTTTAAAACCATCTTGACCACGTGGCCGCCGCCATTCATTTTCTTAAACTCGACCTGGTCCACCAGCTGTTGAATCAAAAACAGCCCTAATCCATTCGGCGGATCCAGGCCTTCAACTTTTCTTTTTATATCGATATGCTGAGGGACAATCGACATGCCATCGCCCTCATCGGCCACCGAAACCTTAAAATCTTTATCGCCAAGATACATGGTGATAATGACCCTGGAATCAGGTTGGTCCTTATTTCCATGTTCCATAGCATTGAGGCAGGCCTCCGCGACGGCCGTCTTCAAATCTTCGATTTTCTCTTTGACGAGACCACCGATTTTGGCAAAGGCAGCCGAGCTTTCCATGGCGATACGTTCGTAGCCGCTGACATTGGGAAGGTTTACCTCAACAGTTCGATCATCCAGTATTCTTATTTTTTGGTTCACATTTCCTCCAGATTTTATACCTAAATCCTGCATATAAAAACCTCCGGGCCATGCAAAATTCTGGTTATCGCTCTTATTCATTGCTTTTGCACGAAATTGTAGGTCCTCAAACTCTAATTCGGCAAAAGATATTATAATGTTTCCTGGATGTCAAATGGTTCGTGAATCGAGGTCTTTCGATTCCGGATTTCAGATTTTTGATTTGCTCTGACCTCAGTCCTCATCACACAGTCCTTATTTGCCTCCTTGCTTCCCGGCCTCCAAGCTTCCCAGCTTCCCAGCCTTTAGGGCGAAAAAAGCGGTTCCCATAATGCCGCACGCAAAGGCAATCAGGAAATTTACCCGGGGGCCGACCAGCCACAGAAACGCGCCGCCGAAGGCCGCCAGCGATACGACCACATCACGCATCAGGTAATAAAGCCCGAACATGGCCGCTTTCCGGTCTGCGGGCGCCAGGTCCATGATGAGGGCCTTGCGGGAGGGTTCGCCGAATTCTTTGAGGCCCCTCAAAATAAAGGCCAGAATAAGCAGCTCGAATGATCGGGCGAACAGAAGCGCAAGCGGAAACAGGGTGAAAAACGCAAACGTGACAACCACAAATGGTTTCTTGGTGCTGCGGTCTGCTAAATATGCCACGGGGATGTAAACCAGCATGGCCGTGGCCATTTCAACAGCGGTTAAAATGCCGAACTGAAACGCGCTTACCGGGGTCTGGATGACTTTCATGCACCAGACAACCACAAAAGCGTAGGGAATTTGCTCGCAAAACCGAACCAGAATATCGGACACCAGCAGCCGCTTTAGAGCCGGCGACATTTCACGAAACAGACGCAAAGGGTTTTTTTCGGGTTTGCGGGGTCGTTTGCCGCCGGAATCGGCGGCTGGATTCTCTTCGATCAACTTTTGCTGCATTACAGCGGCCAGGATCGCCAGGAACAGTGCAAAGACAAAGGCCAGGCGGACGCCTCCTTTTTCGCCCCAGATGCCGATGGACAACCCGCCGATAACCGGCCCCAGCGCCATCGGTACTCGACGCACCAGAGAATGCATGGAAACCCCCATAGTGCGTTTGCTTGTCGGCAGCACTCCGGCAACCAGGCCCATGGTCGCCGGCAGCGATATCGCCGACCAGGACAAGAAAAACAACGCCCCCACCAGCACCGCCGGCCACGCCGGAATGAGGATGACCAGTAAATAACCGAACATGGCAAAAAGATTGAAAAACAGCAGCGCTTTTTTGAATCCCATGCGGTCCGAAAGGTACCCACCCGGAAAGGCATACAAGGCGGACATCAAATTATCCAGGCCGTTGAGCAGGCCGATGACGATAGGCCCACCGCCCAGGGCAATCAGGTAAATCGGCAGAAATCTCTCGGCCATCCTTTCGCCCATGCCGACCAGGACGACCATGAAAAGCATGCCGATGGTGCTGCGCTGCAGGCCGAGAAAAGAGGTTATTTTTTGAAATCCTTGCATTAAATGCCCGTTTTCACAGGTGCTCTATTCAAGCGCAGCTGTCAGTTGTTTGTTGTCTGTGGTCAGTTGTAAAAAAGCTCAAGGTATAGGGTCTGAGGTTTAAGGTATAAAGAGTAGGGTATAAGGTGTGAGGCATAAGGCATAAGGTATAAGGTGTAAGGTTAAAGGCGAAAGGTGCAGCGGCTGGAAGGCTGGGAAACTGAAAGCTCAAAGCTGAGAGATTATTGATTTGTTCTGACCTCAGTCCTCAGTCCTCAGCCCTCATCGCTAAATCCTTCTTTAGTTCCCAGCCTCCTTACTTCAAGACCCTATGCGCTCTGCTCTATGCTCTCTGCCCCTATCCCTCATCACTCAGTCCTAAATGGATTTCCGACTTCCGCATTCCGACTTCCCACTTCGATACCCTTTGCCTTGCGTGGAGACCTTGCAGTCATCAATTATCGCCCTGGCGGTTTGTTGCAGTTGCAGGGCGAAAGGATCATTGCTTTGGATGGCTTGCGCCACGACATCGAGAATATCATAATACAGATCCCAGCCACGGCGCTCGTTTTCGTATTGCTTTTGTAGCCGGCTGCTTTTTCCACGGGTAAATTCAATGGCTTCTGCAAGTCTTTGGGTGCCGTTGGTGACGAGTTCCAAACCTTTATCCATTTCCTTCTCACGAAACAATGCGGCGGCTTTTAGTGCAAATCGCATGCTGGCGACCGTAACCGGAATTTTAGAGATGAAGCCCCCGGTAAAGGGATCAAGCGTATCCTTCAGATCTGATTTATTTACAGGGAGAACACCGGCGTAGGTCGAAAAGTAAAGAATGCGAAGATAATCACCCACCGTTCGTCCGCTTTCGGCGGCATTGATGGCTTCCTGGGCGAAGGCCTCCTTGTCATGGCGCATAATCAGGCCGTCTCTATGAAGGTAAGCAAGGCTTTCACCCGAATCTTTAATGGCCGACAACAGATATGCCTGGTCTTCGGCACGACCGATAAAAGACGGTGTAAACGGACGATGCCGTCGCAGGCTGTCTATGAGGATACCATTGGTTCCGCCCGTTACATGAACCCGCTGCAGGCAGGTCGCAATTCCATCCAGGGATGCATTATCATAACGGGCCATCATTTCGGCCTCGGTCGAGATGGCTTGGGGCAGCACAGAAAAAAAAATGTGTTCGTCCGGCGCAAGGACTCGATCCGGAAAGCGAACGTCGGGAGTGTAAATCGAATTGCCAATATCGCTTTCGTTTACCAGTGCCCCGGCAATCATTCCTAATTCGACTCCTTTGCCCCGCGAATCAATTCCGCGGGCTCCCCACAGGGACGTTTTAAAATGTTCGAAAGCTGAAGCTCCGGTCTGCGCTACCAGATCCGTCTGGGGAAATATCTGATCCAGGTCAATCTTAAAAGTGGCTTTAATGTTCTGGCTGATGAAAACTTTCCAAAAGGCCGCGATCGCCTTTAAAAAACTGTAGTGTCTGCCATACTCGCCATCGACACCGAGCATCGACAGTTCCTTTGCCGGCTCAAAATGCTTTAAATAATACTCGGCCGAGGGACCCAGGACCTCATCGATAAGTCGTGCGGTATCTTCTTCGGTAAACATGTATACATCGATGTTCTTTAGCAAGCCGGCCCGGCTAAGTTCTTCATTAAGATAGGGCCGGGCAATTTTATGCAGGCCATGGTGGGTGACGGAAACCGACAGGATACAGGTCAGGCTGGTATCGGGCGCGGTTGATCCGCGTTCGTGCTCAAAGTCCAATGCTTCCTTCAGGCCGCGTAAACCATACAGCAGTTCGTTGTTTTGGGGTTTAACCCCGATGTGAATTGGGTGATCGTACCAATAGAGTTGAGGTTCCTGCGACATTTGGCCTAGCGTTTGGGTGAGAATTTCGCTGCAGTTTGATGAGTCATTTGATTTTAAATCAGACGGCAGGGTTAAAAGAACATTTGATGTAAAGAGAATCTCCCGGGCCGGATCGATTATCGGCGCCGGGTTGAGACGGCTGATGGTCACCGTCCGTTTTTCGCGCAGGTGCTTTATGGAATCTTCAGGATTGGACGATAACCCCGTTCCTTCAGGGAAAAATACGGACCATATACTTTCAGTGGCCTTAGCAAGGTTTGTGTGCGGGTCGCTATTTTCCAACAATCCAGACAGATGCCGAAGCCGGTTTGCGAAACCGTGGTCCTGATTGCAGGTCCGGTCGATTTCCTCCTCGATGTTTTCTTTTGCCGTGAGGTAAAATTGAGCAATATTATGCCAATTAGCTGATTCAGCCAGCTGATTTAATCGGGCCTCGGCTTGTTTAAATTGCGGATGCCGGGTTCCAGCGAGGAGAATCAGAAAGGCGGCGTTCAATTGGCGGGCAACCGCCGCGTCGCTGCCGTTGGATTCGGCCACCTGGCCGGTGAGGTCGATTATCGGCGGCACACCGTCTTTGTTGCCGGATTTAATCAAGTGACAGCATATGGCCTGAAAGTATTTTCGCATTACGCTGTGCTCCAGAAACGAAAAGGTGTAAGGTTATCGGTGAAAGGTTATGGGTTCGAGGTTCAGGGTTCGAGGTTCAGGATTGAAGGGGGAAGGTTTATGGTACCGGAGGAGGCGGTATCCAGGATAACAGCTCATCAGCATTCAGGCTTCCCAGCTTCCCATCTTTTTTATTGCCTTCTGACTTCTGTTTTCTGTCCTTTGTCTTCTTTTTTCACGCCATGCCCTCTGCGCTGTGCTCTCTGCCCCCGGCCCTCTGCACACAGTCCTCAGTCCTCAGTCCTAAATGCTCTTCCGACTTTGACTCGCCTGAGCTTGTCGAAGGCCGCAATCCGAATTCCGACCTCTGTCTTCTGTCCTCCGACATCTGTAGTCAAAAGGCTTTCTTCCCCGTCTTTGCCCTTTGCAGTTCCTGCCCTTCTTTTTCTTTTAACTCCGTTTCAATAAGTTGTTTTAAATTGCCAATAAAGTAAATGACAATTTGATGTTCGATGTTGCCGAATCGATCGGGTATGCGGGATGCGATTAAGAAGTCGCCGTTCTTCTCCCAGTGCAAGGACTTTCCATTGTCTTCACCCCATTCGATCGTCTGCGGCAGACCATATTTTTCCTGCAGGGTTGCGACGGTATTTGCCTCATCCACTTTGAAGTTGATTTTGAATAAAACCGGAGTTTTGGTGTAATCTGAAAAAACAAGCTCGACCAGGTTAAACGGCACATTTTTTTCCTGAGCATAGCGGTACATCAGCTTGACCGTTTTGTGCTCGACCCTTTCACCCAGGGGAGAATTCAGTTTTTGATTCAGGGCGTCGATTTCCGGGAAGTATTTTTTTAGAAAACCGTGATAGTTAATCTCCAAATCCAGAATACTGCGGCGTTCGATAGCATCCCGGCCCAGCTTGTCTTTCAAATCACCCCGGACGCCATTGGTCAGCTTAATCGTCTTTCCAAGGTCAAAAAACGTGAAGCTTTCGGAGTGTTCCGGCAATGAAGATTTTTCGGCAGATTCATGATTGTCGCTGCAGGATATGAATAACGGCAGTGATGCGATTAAAAACGCAATCCATAGACCTAAATTCAGGCGCAGCGATATACGGCGATTGATGTGCATCAAAAGACCCCACTTTAAAAGAAATGAATAATTACTAATGAATATTGAAGATTTGAGGTTCGCCTCGACTCGACTGCCGTTCGACAGGCTCGGGCCCCGGCCAAGTCGCGGGGAGCTCGTCGCAGGTCGGCGGATCGATTAAATTTCCCCTACAAGAATAACGTATTGCCCTCAGATGCAAGCCCCTTCGCAGCTTAGCTGACAACCACAAATCGTTAAACATTAATTGTCAGTCTTTGGCGAATTCGGGTTGGGTGTTGATATATTCCCCATATAAAAAGAAAACCGGCCCAATCGACGATCATCATAATATTTCAAAAGGGTTGCGTGAATCACCCGGAAAGCGATTTCTTCCCACGGGATATCGTCCTGATAAAATAGTTTTACTTCAAGGCTTTCTTTGCCCGCATCAAAGCGCCTGTCTTTCAGCCGGGCCCGAAACATCAAATAAATTTGATTGACATGACAAATATTATATAACGCATAAGGTGCCAGTATTTCAACCTTGGCCCGGGCTTCTTCGAGGGTCTCGCGTTTGGCACCGGCTGCGACGGATTCCCCGTTTTCCAGATAGCCGGCCGGCAAGGTCCATTTTCCATAACCCGGCTCGATGGCCCGACGGCAAAGTAATATCCGATCATCCAGTTCCGGGATGCACCCGACCACCAGTATGGGATTCTGGTAATGCACCATACCGCACGATTCACAATAAAACCTCAAACGATCGTCACCCGGCGGTGTTCGATGTATCACCGGCTGGCCGCAATTACTGCAATATTTCATGTAACGTCCCGATCAAGCTTATTGGTTTTTATATGCATTACAGAAGGTTTGCTGCGATTTAGCGATCAATTGTCCGTTTGTTGCAAGTTATATGTTGTGGGTTGTCAGTTGTCAGGAAACAGATTTCAGATAACAGAAGACAGAGGACCATGATGGCTCGAAGCTGGAAAGCCGGGAGGCTGTAAGGCTGCTGAACTGCAAACCTGGCTACCGGACGTCTTGGAGACCGGCCCATCGGGAGTCCGATAATTTCTACCTTCAACCCTAAGCCTTTCACCTTTCACCTTTTTCCTTTCGCCTTTAACCTTCCACCTTATACCCTGGACCTTCTCAATATCATACAAATTGAATTCACAACTGCCAACAGACCACCACCAACCCGCAACATACCCTAAACTACAGCCCCAACATTATATAATCCGCATCCGATTGATCAACAGTCTCTGCGTCGATTACGCCCTTTATTTCCGGCAGGATCACCGTGTGGGCGACTTGCGAGCGTTGCCGGATTTGTCTGGGAAGGGCATTCTTCCGGGCATGTCCGGTGCCGGTTAAAAGGACAATCGTAGCATTCGGATTATCTTTCAGATAGTTCAGGGCGTTGAGCGCCATCACCGTATCCCACACCAGTTGGGCCTCACAAAAATAAGTGAAATTAAGCTTGCCATGGGCATGGCCGCCAAAGGCTTTTTTAATGTAATCCATGTACTCTTTATCAACCCGGCAGGCAATGTTTGACAGTTGACCTCTTTGCGCTTTGCTAAGGGACTGAAACCCCCGGAGAGCTACCTGGCGGGTAATATCCCGGGATACGTTGAGCCCGATCAGCGGTATCTGCCTTTCTCTGGCATAGTCAAAAATCACCCGATAATTTTCCCAGGAATACCCCCAGTTGTCATAAAATACTTCCAGGAATTCATTTTCATCGATATCGCCGGCCACCCAACGGTCCAGCGACTGCTGGCTGTCGCTGCGAAACATTTCCAACCCGACGGCAACCTGAGCCTGGGAGTCTTTGAGGGTTCGAATTACTTCCAATTGCGCCTGATGGTGGCGTAAATTGTTGTGATGTTCACCGACAATGACGATCCGGTTTTGTTTCAGGGTGGAAATCACATCCGACATTACGGTCTCCCGGCCCTGGTTTATATCATATAGGCGCGTGTCCTGCGGCTTTTTTGCAACCGACCACGCACTGAATAGGACGAATAGCGCTACCGTGACTAGAATTATTCGTTTCATTGAAGCCTCATATATTAATTTTTACTTTGAGCCTTTTATCATAACAATCTGATATAGTGAAATATACGAATGCCTAAAATGACTAAAATTAAGGAAACGCTGCGCTCTGATAACCAATAACTAATAACCCGGTATTTGATTATGTTATTGATTCGCACCCGGCCACGTATACACGAGCGGCGACGCTTCCACCGGCCAGAATCCCTTAGCCTGATTTTTACCGCTTCTAAATGTGAGATAACTGTACTTGCCATAATGGGTGACTTTTGCGGCCACGATGTCCGCATACTTGTTCGACAGCGGCATGAACAGGGCCGCGATTCGATTTCCGGCATAGGGATGATTGAACACCCCGAAAAACGCATCGGACGAGCTGTCATATACTTCGTTTTCCAGTGCAAAAGATTTTTTCCGAATGTCGATTGCGGCTGGAATTTTTTTTAAAAAACCTGCGTTTCGGGGGCGGCCGATCAATAAAACGTCATTTTCGATCAGTGTTTGCCGGTCCAATTCGGTTTCGGAAATAAATTGATTGTGCTTCAAACCCAATGACAGGGCCAGCGTGCGGGCGGCCTTCTGCAGGGCAGGATCCAACTGATCAGCCAGCACGGTTACCACCGACGATGAGCTTTTAAGGGCGTTGACGGCCGGTGGAATCTCCGATGGGTAAAGCCGTCTAAAAATATCATCAGCGGGGTCGGCCGTGAGCTTCAGGGGCGCTGCGGCGCTGTTCAGGATAAAGGTGGTCTCCTGGCCCGACACGTTTATTGTCTCTTTGATTAATTGTTGCCCGGTCTCAAGAGCCAGCCTTAAAGCAAACTCATAATAAGGCGGATCCTGGGAGATTTTGCCGGAGACCTGCCAGCCGTCACTGTTTTGGGTAGTCGAAACGGCCTTCAAGGAAAACTGCGGGGCACCCTTACGATAAACCCACTGGTCAAAGAAATTCTGCAAAGATCGCTGCCTCCGATTTTCAAAAGCCTGCTGCAGATCGGCCCAGGAAGTTTGCCGAAACAGGCGATCTCGATACAAATCCCGCAAGCTCCCCCAGAACGCTTCTTCCCCGATCAGCTGCCGGATCATGTGGAAGATCATGGCACTCTTATCATAGCCGATGGTTTTGGTAACCGGGTTGTGGCGGCTCTGGAACCGGCTCAGCGCAAAATCATTTTCCGGCCGGACCAGGGTTGCAAAATTTCGCAGCCACTGCCGCCGGGCATCCAGGGCGGCCTTTTTAGATTTCATTTCCTTGAACAGATAGTCCGCCACATAGGCGGTTAGGCCTTCACTCCAGTTGCCGCCGGCGTAGTCGACATAAACACCGTTGCCCCACCAGCAGTGAGCGATTTCATGGCCCAGGCTGGTGTGAATGATAAACGGGAGCCGCAGAACAGTTCCGCCCATCAAGGTGTAAGACGGGAAACCGAATCCTGTCGGGAAAAAATTTTCAACGACGGCGAATTTTTCAAAGGGATAGGCACCGAACAGATCCGAATATAGCCCAAGATAACCGGCCGTGGCCTGCAGATAAGAGGCAGCCAGATGCTGATTTTGCGGCAACAGGTAGGTTGACGCCGTCACCGTCCCGACCTTTTTTTCTTGAATCACATATCGGGCGGCCGACAGGGCCAGCCCCCGAACCGGGTGATCCACCTGCCAGATTGAGGTGGTTTTACCGGCTTCAGTTGTATGCCCCCGGGAGCGGCCGGCCGTGACGGCGACCGTCCCGGCCGGCGCTTCGATTTTGATCCGGTAAGTCGCCCGGCTGTTGATCAGCTCCGGATACCAACCGGCACCGGCCAGAAGAAATGTGCCCTTGGGAGATATTATCCCGGTTACCCCGTAGCCGGGATTGTCGGTGTTTACCGGCTGAACGGGGACGGGATCGTCGAATATTCCGTTATAGTTGATTTGAATCTGCAGTTCAGCGTTTTGTTCATGGGGCTTAAGATCGAGCAGCAAGCGGCCGTTATCGATATCAAAGCTGCGCGGTTCGTTGCCCACAGTAACCCGGATTTGAGTCAAATTTTCCGAGATGCGAAAAGCCAACATTTTGCGGTTGTCCGTTTTGACCGTGATGTCGTCCCGGCCGATCAGTTTCATTTGCGTTGGCACCAGTTCGATCTGAAGGTAATGCTCCACGCTGGATTCGCCGGCCCGTGAAACTGTCGCCATTAAAACGAATGCTGACGAAACACCGAGTATAAACAAGAAAATTCGCAACCAGAATTTAGTTAGATGTTTGTTCATTAGCATGGGTTGCATGGTTCAAGGTTTAACGTTCCGGGTTGAAAAGTTCCCATACAGGGGGATTGCCGTTTTAAAAAAATTTAAGTACGATGAAGGATATGTCAAAGATTGGCAAGGGGCAAAAGATAGGCCAGAACCCATCATGCGTTTGGCGTTCAGGGTCGCAAATATAGCCGGGTGCCGATTATATTGACATTTTCAACCGCCGATATAATTTATTGATTGGTGTACCGAAACAAATTAGCATGGAATACAGGAAGGAGGTGGCATAAATGGCCCGTTCTTCAGAAGCCGCAAAATGCTGCTCGATGGAAAAAAAGAAATTGATGGCAGAACTCGAGAAGTGTAATTTTTGCAGTGATAACTACGAAGATTTTCATAACTGCTATCGTAAAGCAGCCCGGGAAAGCGGTCAGCGATCCCGTGCGTGTATCATCAGCTAGTTTATGCCCCGCTGATATCGACCAGCTTGGCGGCCGGCCAATTGTTAATTGACAACAAGCGTCCGGCAATGGACTGATGTTATGCGGATAAATCAATGTATGCTACGCTTTAAGTCTGTAAATTATTGTGAAAATCATATAAAACTCTCAAACAACCAGATCAAGGATTCAAGCCCGGACACTCACCGGGCTTTTTTAAAATCAGGTTGAAAAAAATTTAAAAAAACTATTTAAACTTTAAACTTTGAGCCTTGAGCCAACTGCTTTGAACTTGCGACCCTGGAGGAAACGATGGCGAAAAAAACCAAAAAAGACAAAGATAATGCCCAGTTTGTTCGCAAGGAAACATTCTGGCTGGGTATACTTCTGGCCCTGGCAGTGGGTTTTTTCGGCGGAGTGATGTTTGCCGTGCTAAAATCCGATACGGGCGTCATGCCGGGCGGGCCGCAGGTCCAGGCTCCCCAGGCGCAGGTTGCCACGCCGGGCCGACCCAATATGATTGCATCACTTGAAGATGAGACCGCCAGAAATCCACAGAATACACAAGCCTGGGTTCAGCTGGGCAACGAATATTTTGATTCCGCCCAGCATGCCAAGGCGATCTGGGCTTACCGGAAGTCTTTGGAACTGGATCCCAACAATGCCAATGTCTGGACCGATCTGGGCGTCATGTACCGCCGCAGCGGCAAACCGCAGGAGGCCATAAACTCATTTGATAAAGCCATCGAGGTTGATCCCAAGCATGAGCCCTCACGCTTGAATAAAGGAATCGTGCTGTTGCATGATATGCAGGATTTCGACGGCGCCATCGCGGCCTGGGAAGGGCTGCTGGCGGTCAATCCCATCGCCATGGCTCCCACCGGACGTTCGGTGGATGAAATGATTCAGCAGATGAAAAAACAAAGGAGCCAGATGGGGCAGGGGGCGGCGCAATAGTTTATTGAGTTCGATGGGTTTGTTATTATTTCCACATCCGGGAATCAAAGGAGAACGACTCCGGATCGCTAATTTTGATGTCTTTGAATTCCGGATGAGCTATATTGGCAATGTAGTTGAAACCGATGGGCAGGATAACTGCCGGTACGCGAAGTAAGGGGGTTATTTTTGACCTGATCCATTGGGTTCCCAGATCCTTGGTTGAATTGGGCGGGGGCTCTTTGCGCCAGTCTTTAGGAAGATCGTCGAGTCCAATAGCTTTAATAGCGACATGATCCTGAATTTCGATCGTAAAATAGACGAAAGGGATATGCAGTCCTTCACGGCCCAAATGAATGAACTGTTCCATGGCCGCCAGGGAAAGGGTGTTCGATAAATAGACTACCGCTACCCCTTTGTGATTCCAACGGCCTCCGAAACGCCTGGATCCTTCTCCTGTGAAGGCATCTGAGGCATGTTTTTCCTTGACCACTCGATAAGCCGTGATCACGAGATTACGCTGTACTCAATGCGGCCCAGAAGGTCTTCAACTTCTCTTGCGCCGGCCTCGGTTCTAATAAAATCCAAAGGAATCCGACCGCCCAACCCCACTTGTGGTTGATGCAGCCAGTCCCGAGCTGCCTTGTCGTCTTCCAAGACTTCCCTGGTAAATGAAAAAATGTGGATAAGGCGGTAAAGCCGGTCACCGGCCGAGGCGGACAACCTTTTTTTCGATCGGCGCAAGCGTGAGAGAGTCCTTTCACTCACATCGAGAATTCGAGCCAGTTCTCCGTCTGTGAGATTCAAAGCTTTTTTAACATCAGATACTGAATCCCAGGGAATACCTTCTCGAATAATCTGATCGCAATCAGTATAGCTGGTGACATTGGTTCTGAGAATATTGGATACTTGAGCGGCGGTTTGCATTATTTTACCTCCGTGCCGTTTGTCCTAAATATAAAAGACAAGTGTCCGAAAGTCAAGCCTAAAAAATGATATCCTTACCGCCTATACCAGGCAGAAAGGGTAAGGTAAGGTATTCTGTCTATTTTATTAAAAAGACTGAGCAAAGCGATTCCGCACTTCGACATTCTGCGGTTCGATATTCGATATTCTGCGGTTCGTTTTTAATGTTTCATAGGAGGCCTCCGGTCTTGCAGCTTATCAGCCTTTCAGCCTCCAGGCCTCCCGGCTTTCCAGCTTTCTTGGCCATTAATTATTGGGGTACCGCCTCCCATAAATCTCCTGAAGTTCCTCCCGCCGAAAGTGATAGCGCGTGTTGCAGTAATGACAGGACATCTCCAGCGGAAACGGACCATTGTCACTGATATCTTTCAACTCATCAATCGGCAGCAATGTCAGCAGGCTTTGCACCTTATCCCGGTTGCAGTGGCACATGAACTCGACCCGGTGATTGGCCAGCAACTGCGGCGAATAATCCTTGAAAGCTTCGGTGACCAGGGATTCGGGGTCATTGTCGGTCGAAAATACCTCACCCAGCGAAGGCAGGCGGGTAACCCGTTCTTCCAGGCTGGCCGTCAAATCGTCACCGGCCCGGGGCATGGCCTGGAGGAACAATCCGCCGGCACCCGTCACCTCGCCCTGCTGATCGAATTTTATGCTGAGATTAAAGGCCGTGGGAACCTGCTCCGAGGTCAGGTAATAGTTGGCAAGATCTTGGGCAATGTTGCCGTATTTTAGCATCACCTGCCCGGTAAACGGCTGCTTGGCGTCCTCCAGGTATTTTGTCACTGCAATAAAACCGGCACCGAAAAAAGGCGACAAATCGAAACTTTCCATGGGCTTGTCCAGGGGGATGGGCACCTGCTTTAAAAATCCGCGCACCTCGCCGAAGGCATTGGCCTCTACCACCAGCCCTTTGATCGGACCTGAACAGTCGAACTTAAGGCTGATCCGGTCATTGCTTTTCAGGTCGGATGACATCAGCACGGCGCCTAAATAGGCCCGGCCCAGAACCAGGGTCTCCAAAATCCCCAATTCGTGGTTGGCCCGCATCTCATTGACCATCCGCGTGCCATGCATGATCACCCCGCGAATGGCTCCGTCTGCCAGCAGGAAGTTGTACAAACGGTCTTTGGCACTGGCGATTAATTTCTCTTTTAGCGTATCCCCGTAGGGCTTTTTCTTTTGCATGGGGCAAACTTAAGCATCAATTGCGAATTGTTAACCCTGTCCCGGATAACCCAGACAGAGATTAGCCACCAAGACACATAGAATCTGACAACATGTTGTCAGTAACTGAAATATTGTCCTGGAGAGAGTCACCCTTCTGGGATATCGTCCTCGTGCTCGTCCTCGATCCGTTGGGCAACGCGATTTACCGATTCTATTTTTCGAGGACGAGCACGAGGACGACGACGAGGACGAGATTCAATTAGCGATCAAAACTGCCTCGCCGGGGCCACATTTTTCGAGCGTGGTTTCGGAAAAATCATAGTGTCTCAGTGGCGAAAACATTCGTTAAGGGGCAAGGTCTTTTTTTAATTTTAACGACCGCTGAAAATACTGCTTCAGTTTTTGCTGGACGGCGCCGTAGACGGAGCCGTCCGGATAATTGCCCTCTTTGTCCGCTTTACCGGCCGGCTGGCCGGTCAGGATTTCGATGCCCTCTTCGACCCTGGCAACTTGATACACGTGAAATTTGCGCTGTTTGACGGCATCGATGACTTCCTTGCTAAGCATTAGATTTTTTTGATTGGCCCGGGGTATCATTACCCCCTGCTTTCCATTCAGGCCCTTGGTCTTGCAGACCTCGAAAAAGCCCTCGATTTTATGATTGACACCCCCGATGGCCTGGATCTGTCCTTTTTGATTAACGGACCCGGTGACGGCAATTCCCTGTTTGATGGGGGTATCCGCCAGGCTGGAAAGAATAGCGTACAGTTCGGTGGACGAGGCACTGTCGCCGTCGATCCCGTCGTAGCTTTGTTCAAAGGTAATGCTGATTGAAAGGTTGAGCGGATAACCCTGGGCAAATGTTCTGCCCATGTAGCCGGAGAGAATCAGCACCCCCTTGTCATGGGTGCTGCCGCTGAGCTCGGCTTCCCGCTCGACGTTGATTACGCCATCTTTGCCCATAAAGGTTTCAGCCGTAATGCGCACCGGACGGCCGAAAGAGAATTCGCCGATCTGATAGACAGCCAGGGCATTGACCTGACCGACGACCCGGCCGGCCACGTCGATCATGATGGTCTCGTCTCGATAGGAATCGTGGATTTTTTCTTCATAAAGATTGTAGCGGAAGCGATACTCGTTAAAGGCTTTGACGACATATTTGTCGGTCACGCACCTGGCCTTGTTTTTACGCGCCCAATAATCTGCTTCTTTTAAAACCCCGAGCAGCGGCCCGAAACGAATGGAGAGCTTATCCCTGTCGGAAACGTATTTCTCACCGTACTCCACGATGGTCGCTACACCTTTGGGGGTAAAGGCCAGCAGGTTTTCTTCGCGGCAAACCCGGGCGATGAACCGGGCATATTGCTGGACCGTATCCGGGGTTTTGGCGACTTCGTAGTCGAAATCGGCCCGGACTTTAAAAGTTTTGTTAAATCGAGGGTCATAATTTTGCAATACCTCAAAGGCGTCATAGCTGCCCAGCAATATAACTTTTACCTTCAGCGGGATAGCCTCGGGCCGCAGGGAAATCGTCCCGAATCCGCTTTCTTCGGCGATATCTTCGATCTGAATAATTTTATTTTGCAGCGCTCGTTTGAGGGCCTCCCAAAGATAAGGATTCGCCAACACGGCTTCCATGTCCATTATCAGGAAACCGCCGTTGGCTTCCAGCAGCGAGCCGGCTTGAACCATGGTAAAGTCCGTTGTCACGGTACCCATCTGGGCGCGTTTTTCGATGCGGCCCATCACATTGTGATAGGTGGGATTGGTTTCAAAGATGACCGGCGCCCCCTGGGGTCCGCTGTGATCTGTCAACGGATTGATTTGGTAGCGATACAATTGGGATTTTTGGGGAAGCAGCAGGACGTTTTCTTCTCCGCCGCGGCTGTTTTCATCCGGCATGAAATAATTGACGTTTTCAATGATGTCCTTCTCAACAGCGTCGATGTGGGCCATGATATGCCGGCTGTCGTGAAATTCAGACTTGATTTTCTCCAGGCGGGATTGGATCACGGACTGCGTCGTCTCGTCCATCAATTCTTCGACATCCGTGTGCAGGGCATTGTTCAGTTTGTCGATTTCAACGGATGCAATTTCGATTTTATGCTGAATCCGGCGGATATTTTCTTCAATTTCAGATTTTTGCTCAACCGACAGGCTGTTAAAATTATCTGCGGTGAGCGGTTCGCCATCGACCAGGGGCACGATATCAAACTCCTCCTGCGCTTTAACGATTTGAAGACTTTTCCCCGCCGCAAATTTTTCGATTTTTTGGAAAAGCCGATTTTGTTTATCCGTATAGCGGTTTTTTATGGCCGATAGTTGTTTGAGGTACGTTTCACTTTCAAAGACGGCGGGCAGGTCCTTTTTCAAAATCTGGATAAAGCGATTCATTTTTTTGCCTAACATGACCGCCTTGCCGCTGGGAACCTTAAGCGCCCGGGGACGAAATTCATCCTTAAAATTATTGACCAGGCACCAGTCTTCCGGTTTGGCTAGCGTTCGGGCATGCTTGGTGACGAGATCTTTGACTATGGTGGATTTGCCCGTTCCTTCGAGTCCGGTCACAAAGATATTGTACCCCGAGTGGTCCATGTTCAGGCCGAATTCGAGGGCCCGTACCGCCCTTTCCTGGCCGATGACTTCGTCCAGGGGTTTAATCTGTGAGGTGTTCTTGAACTTGAAAATCCGGTGGTCGCAGATACATCGCAGGTCGGCGGCTTTTAGCTCAAATTTATTCGCCAATTTTTTCGACATTCATCGGCTCCTAGTTTATTGGCAGGGTAAACCACTGCCTGCGGTTTTCAGGAATATTTTACAAATGTGGTCGAAAAAATATCAAATTTCGTGTCACATAACTTAAGTATAAAATGAATTTGCTTTTTTGGACACTATCTTTGTATATTTGCACAAAATTTAGGGATTGATGAATTGAGGAATTGAGGGATTGAGGGATTGAGGGATTAAATCAATATTATGAAAAAGATAGATTTCCTCCTATTCCTGAATTCCTAAATCCCTCAATTCCTGAATTATCTATCAAGTTCCTTCCAGGTATTTTTTGAACCAGCGTGCCGTGTGTGATTTGGCGGTGTATTTCAGGAGCTCCCGGGGTGAGCCGGCGGCGACCAGGCGGCCGCCCTGGTCGCCGCCTTCGGGCCCCAGGTCGATGACGTAGTCGGCTTCACGGATGATTTCCATGTTGTGTTCGATGACCGCCACGGTGTTGCCTTCATCCACCAATTTCTGCAGTACGTCGATCAAGCGCTGCACGTCGGCCATGTGCAGGCCGGTGGTGGGTTCATCCAGGATATAAAGGGTATGTCCACTGGAACGCTTTACCAGTTGCTGGGCCAGTTTGATGCGCTGGGCCTCACCCCCGGACAGGGTCGGGCTGGGCTGTCCCAGGCACAAATATCCCAGGCCGACATCACATACGAATTGCACGGCGCGCCGGATCGTGGGAATGGCCGCAAAAAAACGGGCGGCTTCGGCAAATGTCATCTCCAAAATTTCGCTGATGTTCTTGCCGCGATACTGAACCGCCAGGGTTTCGTTGTTGAAGCGTTTGCCCCGGCAGATTTCACAGGGGACATAGACATCGGGCAGAAAACTCATGGCCACCTTCGGCCGGCCCTGACCTTTGCAGGCATCACAGCGGCCGGCGGCCACGTTGAATGAAAAGCGGCCGGCCGTATAGCCCCTGGCACGGGCCGGCGGGGTCAGCGAAAACAGTTTGCGAATTTCCGACAAGAAACCGACATAGGATGCCGGCACGGAACGCGGCGTGCGGCCGATGGGACTGTGGTCGACCTCCAGTACCCGCTTGAGATCCTGCCAGCCCGTAATGTCCCGGCAACGGCCGGCCGGTCGACGCTGCTTCAACAGGCGGTTGCGCAGCCCGCGATAAAGGGTTTCTTTGAGCAGGCTGGATTTTCCTGATCCCGAAACACCGGTGACCGCAATCAGGCAGCCCAGCGGGATTTTTGCGGTAATGTTTTTGAGGTTGTTCACCGCAGCTTTTTGGATCGTGACGGCGGGCATCTTTTTATAGGACCGTAGGCGCGAGGTGATTTTTTTAGGATTGCCGTCGAGCAAGGCGCCGGTCACCGACAAGGGAACTTTTTTCAAATCAGCCAGTTTGCCGGAGGCCACCACCAAGCCGCCGCCCTGGCCGGCGCCGGGTCCCAGATCGATAATGGTATCGGCTTCACGGATGGTTTCTTCATCATGTTCGACCACCAGGATGGTATTGCCCCGGTCGCGCAGCGTTTTCAGGGCATCGATCAGGATGCGGTTGTCCCGGGCGTGCAAGCCGATGGTGGGTTCGTCCAGGATATAGCAAACCCCGGTCAGGTTCGAGCCCAACTGGGCGGCCAGACGAATGCGCTGGGCCTCGCCGCCGGAAAGCGTATTTCCGCTGCGGGCCAGGGAGAGATAGGACAGCCCCAGCTGATTCAGCAGGGCCAGCCGGGTCAGCAGTTCGGCCACGATCGGCTCGGCCACCGGTTTTTCATGGGGATTGAAAGTCAGTTTTTGGATGAGTTGGTAGACTTTGCTCGCCGGTTTTTGGGTCAGGTCCCAGATGCTGTGGCGTCCGACTTTGACAGCCATGGCCTGGGGTTTCAATCGACTGCCGCTGCAGGCAGGGCACACCTTCAGATCGGCATCGTCATTTTCGTCCGCGTCGTCGACAGTCCCAAGCCCGCCGCATTGCGGGCAGGCCCCCTGGCTGCTGTTAAAGGAAAACAGGCGCGGGTCAAGGCTTTCGAGGCCGATGCCGCAGGCCGGGCAGATGCCGTGCAGGCTGAATACGTCGTCGCGGCGCCGCTGGTCGACAATAATCAGGGTGCCATTGCCTTCCTCCAGGGCCCGGTCCACCAGCCCAGCCAGGTCCGGGGACGGCAGCCGTCCGATGACCAGATCGATGTTGTGTTCATGATAGCGGCTCAGGGCCAGGCCTTCGGTGATGGCCGTTATTTTTCCGTCGATGCGGGCCTTTTTAATTCCCAGCTTGCGGGCTCGCGCCAGTACGTCCTTGTGGAAGCCTTTGCGGCCGAACACTTTCGGCGCCAGCACCGTGGCTTTTTTATCCGGGTAGCGGCGGCGGATTTGTTCGACAATGGCGGTCTGGGTTTGGGCCGATAATTTGCGGTCGCAGCCCGGGCAGTGCTGGATGCCCAGCTTGCTGTAGAGCAGCCGCAAATAATGATAGATTTCGGTCAGGGTGGCCACGGTGGACCGCCGGCTGGCATAACTGGTGCGCTGTTCAATGGCCACCGTCGGGGCCAGTCCCGTCACCAGGTCGACTTCCGGCCGCTCCAAAATCTTCATGTACTGGCGGACATAGGGCGCCAGGCTTTCGAGATAGCGGCGCTGACCCTCGGCAAACAAAATGTCAAAGGCCAGGGTGGATTTGCCGGAGCCTGATACACCGGTCAACACCACCATTTCGTTGTGGGGCAATTCCAGGTCGATGTCCTTTAAATTATGCTCCCGGGCCCCTTTCAGGGCGATGGTATTGGCCAGCCCGGCCGTACCGAAGGCAGCCATCGGCTCTGCTACGCCGGCGGCTTTTTTAGGCCGTTTCAAACGGCCCGCCTCCTTCAGATAGGCTTTTAAAAAGCGGCCGGTGTGGGATTTGATGTTTTTGGCCACCTCGACCGGAGTTCCTGTGGCCACCACCCGGCCGCCGGCATCGCCGCCGTCCGGTCCCAGATCGATGACCCAGTCGGCGGTTTTGACGACATCCATATTGTGTTCGATCACCAGCACCGTGTGGCCGCCTTCAACCAGCCGCTGCAGTGCGGCCAGGAGCTTGCCGATATCATCAAAATGCAGACCGGTGGTGGGCTCGTCAAAGATGAACAGTTTGGGGGCGGCATTCAGGGCATTGACCTTGACATAGCGGGACAGTTTGAGGCGCTGGGCTTCGCCGCCGGACATGGTGTTGATCGGCTGTCCCAGGCGGATGTAACCCAGTCCCACGTCCGCCAGGGGTTGCAGGGCGCCGATGACCTTTTGCTGCTCGTTAAAAAACGCCAGGGCCTGGTTGACGGTCATGTTCAGGATATCATGGATGCTTTTTTCCCGGTAACGGACATCCAGCACTTCGGATTTGAAGCGTTTGCCGTGGCAGTCCGGACAGGTGATAAACACATCGGACAGAAACTGCATTTCCACCTTTTCAAACCCTTCTCCTTTGCAGGTTTCGCAGCGTCCGCCCGCCACATTGAAGGAAAAATGGCCGGGACCCAGGCCGGCGGCCTTTGCCCCGGAGGTATCCGCCAGGAGCCGGCGAACCGGGTCCAGGGCTTTGGTGTAAGTCAGGGCATTGGCACGCGGGGTGCGGCCGATGGCACGCTGGTCCACCATAACGACATCGGTGATGCGGTCTAAACCCTTGATGGAGGTGTGTTGGCCGGGACGTCCCTCGCGGCTGCCCAGGGCCCGCTTGGCTGCCTTATACAGGATTTCTTCCGCCAGGGTCGACTTGCCCGACCCGGAAACACCGGTCAGGCAGACAAACATGCCCAGGGGAATGTGCACATCGATTTTTTTTAAATTGTTTTCTGCGGCGCCCTTGATCGTCAGCCAGCAGCCGCGGACCGGACTGCGCTGACGGCCGGCAGCCGGAATTGTGCGCCGGCCTTTCAGATACTGGCCGGTCAGGGAGCCATTCACATCGGCGGTGGGACCGAAATACATTACCTGGCCGCCTTTTTCGCCCGCTTGCGGGCCCAGGTCTAGCAGGTTGTCGCTTTCGCGAATGATTTCGGGATCATGCTCCACCACCACGACGGTATTCGATAAATTGCGCAACCCTTTTAATATGCGAATCAGGCGGTGATTGTCCCGGGGATGCAGACCGATACTGGGCTCGTCCAGCACGTAAAGCGTGTTGACCAGCGATGATCCCAGGGCGGAGGCCAGTGCAACCCGCTGGACTTCGCCGCCGGACAGGGTGCGGGACTGACGATCGAGGGTCAGATAGGCCAAACCGACATCCCTGAGATAATTCAGCCGATTGTTGACCTCCTGCAGCACCAGCAGGCCGGCTTCATCCCGCGGCGGCACCGGCACTTGCTTGAAAAACGCCAGGGCCCGGGAAACGTTCATGGCATATATTTGTGCGATATTCTTTCCCGCGAGGCGGTACAGCAGGGTCTCCGGCTTAAAGCGGGAGCCGCTGCATTCGGCGCAGACATCATAACTGCGATAGCGGGACAAAAAAACCCGCACCGGCATTTTATAGGTTTTGGATTCCAGCCAGCGAAAGAGCCCTTCAACGCCATAGTAGTTTGAGGTGCCCTTGATAATGGCATTCCTGTGGGCCGCTTTCAGGTTGCGAAACGGGACGGTGGTCGGGATTTTGCGACGCCGGCAAAAATCCATCAGATCTTCAAATTCCATGCGCCCGTTGTCGGCCGTGCCGAACGGTTTGATGGCACCCTGGGCCAGAGACAGCGAGTGATTCGGTATGACGAGATCCATGTCGATGCCGATCGTACGGCCGAAGCCGCGACAGGAATCACAGGCACCCACAGGGCTGTTGAAGGAAAACAGATTGGGCATGGGTGCGGCATATTCTATATTGCAGCGGGCACATTCCAGTCGGTTGCTGAAGGCGTAGTGTTTGTCCGGCTGAATCCAGATGTCCAGTCGACCACCGCCGAAACGAAAAGCCAGTTCCAGGGAGTCCAACACCCGGGCTTTATCCGCCGGTCGCAGAATGAGCCGGTCGGCCAGCACCGGTATTTCTTTCTCATGGCGCCCGGGCTGCCAGTCTTCTATTTGGACAATGCGGTTGGCGACAAAGAGGCGATCAAACCCCAGTTGCATCAATGCCTGGCGCACTTCGTCGGCCGACGATCCGTTGATCATGTAGGGAAACGTAATGGCCACGTGTGATCCGGCCGGCTGTTTATGCAGCAATTGCCAGACCCGGGCCGGGGTTTCCGGTTCCACGGGCTGACCACAGGAGCGGCAATGGAGCTGTGCCAGACGGGCATACAGTAGTTTGACGTAGTCGGTGATTTCGGTCATGGTGCCCACGGTGGAGCGCGACGTGCGAACCGGATCTTTGCGGTCGATGGCAATGGCCGGCGGGATACCTTCAATCTTGTCAACCAGGGGACGGTCCATGCGGTCCATGAATTGCCTGGCATACGGTGAGAACGTCTCCACATAGCGGCGCTGACCTTCGGCATACAGGGTGTCAAAGGCCAGGGAGGACTTGCCCGATCCGCTGACACCGGTGACAACGGTAATCTGATTGAGCGGAATATCAAGATCCAAACTTTTTAGATTGTGCTGGCGGGCACCTTTGATTCGTATTGACTGGGTATTCATATATTTTCCTAGTTCAGATCTCGTAGCTTACTTTTAAAATGAGTCAATTTTTTTGGACACTGTCTATGTTTTGCACTGAATTGAGGGATTTAGGGATTGAGGGATTGAGGGATTAAAGGATAAAATCAATAAATTAATAGAGATAGAATTCATTCAATTCCTAAATCCCTAAATTCCTCAATTCCTGAATTCCTGAATTCTTAAATTAGATCCATGTCCAATTTTTCTGCAATTCCGTCAAGTACAAAGGTTCACAGCCATTTTTTCAAACCAAATGACGAGGTCTGTAGTTGTCGTGTTTGGAAGATTATTAATAGCACTGTCTAAATTAATGATCCGAATACACAGCGTCAATATTAATTAAATTTGTTTTGAATTTATTTGAAGGTTGCTTTATATTAGTCACGTCAATTGAAATAGAACCGACTAAGCCTGCTGCCCTGAATCTTCTATCTAATACCGAAGTCTTTAAATGGATAAAAATGAAATCCTTGTGGATTTGACGATACGCGCTTTCAAAGCCGCTTTGACGTTTTTTTTAATTGTCCCAATTGTTATCTTGGTATGGACAATTTGGCTGCTTGCACCGGTTGACGCGCAAGCATTTGAAAAGCCGGCCGAGATAAAAATTTCGGCCGCCCTTGATCCCGGGATGGCGCATTTTCTCGATTTGGTTGATCCGGACAAAAATGCAAGCTTCGATCCCCGGCTGATCGCTCCCGTGCTGGATTTTGTCGAAAGCCCTAAAGACCACACAGCCCTGTATTATGCGAATAAAATAGGCGATCTGACCTCGGCCTATTATGATTTCGATATTAACCGAAAACTAATCTCAATCGTTCAGTATGCCTTCAATCCAAAAATACCCCCCATTGCCACCATGCCTTCTTCGGTGAGGTTGATCCACTGGATGGATGGGCGGCTGAACAAACAGCCGTCACCCGACGTCGCACACTACCTTGACCGGCTGGACAACCCGGTGGTTATCGAGGGTCTTCTGGGCATTCAAATTACACCGGACTTAAATTCGGGTGCCTACTACAGCTATAATGTTTATCAGACGCTGCTTCTGTTTAAACACCGTCGGCGCAACGTCCTGGTAACCGTCTCCAAACAGATGGATGTTTCGACGGTCGGAAAAAAAGGCTATATCCTGGGCGATGACAACGGGTGGGATTATTATTATTCCGGTAAAACCGGGCTGACCATCCCGGCTCTGGGTTGGGTGCGGTCCTATATGTACGACTCCAGTGCCGTCAATATCTATTTTGAAATCGATCCGGGCGTACCTGTGGTTCGATGCGCCATGTTTAAATGGCTCAAAGCCGGCTGGTCCGGTATCAACATGGTCCAAAAGAAACATATTTATCGCGGACTAAAGCGGTTTGCCGTGCCGTTCAAGACAATCATGGAATACCGGCAGCTGCCGTCGCCGGAAGTTATGGCCGATGATTTTTCGCGCGTCAGAGGGCTGTCGGAAGATGCGCTCAGATCAAAAATGACTCTGTTTTCAGACATGATGGAAAAAAGATACGGCCCCGGCCAACCGCGCAACCGAAAGTGGCCGCCGGATCTCCTTAAGAACAAAAACCCCTGGATTGATATGACCCCGGAGGAGATGGAGTCAACCCTGGTCATCGAGTACATGAAGTATGCGCTGGGCAAAACCCGGGCGGTTGAGGTTCGGGAGTTGTTGGGGTTGACACGGTAGCTTGGTGGTGCCAGATATATGGCTGCTTGTTATCGATATGCTGAAGTATTCGGGTTTCAGGTGTCAGGTGTCAGGTGTCAGCGTCACCGCTGGTCAGATAAGTGGCCGGTCTGATCGAAAAAGAAACTTTGAAAAAGCGAATAACGAATATCGAATAACGAATATCGAATGTCGAAGTAATGTATTCTGCCTGTCGTGAGCTTTTGTGTCGAACGGTCTATTTTAAAAAGACTGAGCGAAGCGATTCCACCCTTCGACATTCAATATTCGATATTCTGCGGTTCTGCGGTTCGCTTTTGTTGATTCACACGAGAGTTGCCGCTGTTCTGGAAAACGGCCAGTCTGATCAAATAAAAAACTCTAGAATTTGAAAGAAAGAGAGGAATGGATTCTTATTTTTAAAAAAATAATTGGACAGGATCAACAGGATCGTCAGGATAATTCGGCCTTCGGCCGAAAGGCCCCTCGCCGCAGGCGAAAAAAATCCCGTCAATCCTGTAAATCCTGTCTAAATAAAAATAATTAAAATCGAATCCATTCCTCAGAAGTTTCATAAGAGCGCTGCCTCTGGCCGCCAGCGTCCAGTCTGATCGAGGATAGAAACAGAGTTCATATGCCAGCGTAGGGTCGGCCACCGTGCCGACCGGTTTCGGCGGGCACAGTGGCCCGCCCTACATTTCTGAAATAAGCGGTTTCACTCGAGTTTCCTGGTGTTAGAAAATTAGGGCGCTAAATCCTGACACCTGAAACCTGACACCTGAAACCTTCATGTAGAGCACCAAGAAGAAGTCAAGCAAAAAATTTCAATTTTTTTTAGGCAACACTCCACGGGTCCGATCCGAGCCGGTTCTTTGAAAATTCAATTAACCAGAGTCAATCATTGCAATCTCAGATTTTAG
>Ga0209678_1000192_pt1 | contig 24742 bp, 22 predicted proteins | sample WorMetilvaeELBA1_FD_187404 | JGI IMG/M metagenome (GOLD analysis project Ga0209678, IMG submission 187404) | Marine gutless worms symbiont microbial communities from Max Planck institute for Marine Microbiology, Germany - Olavius ilvae ELBA.1... ...
TTTAGAGAAAACGCTGCTAAATATTGATTTGCTATTGTTCGCCATCGTTTTGAACGGCAGTAATTTAATGAGTGATAATTAGCGGCCGGGCTAACTGGAAAAACGGCCACTTTTCGTTCAGGCACTATATAGGCGGTTACGCCAACACTTTTCAACCCATCCCGGAAGACTGGCGTCTGGAAGGGGACAAGCAAACCGACGGTGCCCTCGATCTGCGCACCGACCTCGATCCTGAAAGCTACGCCGATTATGTCGGCCGCTGGCTGCAGCAGGGTGCCAATGTGGTTGGCGGCTGCTGCGGAACCCGTCCCACCCACATTTCGAAAATCAATGAATTGTTTTTCTTCTCCTGATTGACTATTTAATCCTTCCCAAAAAGTGGCCCCTGGATATTATTTGCTTGACAAATCAGGGCGCTTTCAATTAGTTTGTATACAAACAAAAAAATATTATGAAATCATTTGATGACTGCATATTGTTTCTCCTGGCCAAAGCCTATCAAAAAGCCCACGGCGATTTTAAGCGGCGGCTGCATTCCTATGGCCTGACACCGATCCAGCATCTCGTACTGGAAGCGCTTTGGGATGAAGACGGACTTACGGCCGGCGACATCGGAAAACGGCTGATTTTCGATGGGGCAACCTTGTCCGGAGTATTGGATCGTCTATCCGCCGGTGGTTGGATATTGAAACAACCCGACCGGGAAGACAAACGAATGCTGCGAATTTCTCTGACCGCCAAAAGCAAGGAGCTAAAGCCCAAACTCTCGGCCGTTCGGAATCAAACCAATCAAGAACTGCTGGCCGGGTTCAGCCTGGAAGAGAAAGTCTTGTTGAAACGGCTGTTGAAGGATATCCATGCATAGGGGATTGAGGGATTGGGGAATTCAGGGATTGAGGGATTTAGGAATTGAGGGATTGGGGAATTGAGTTATTTGACAAAGAAATTGCTGGTTAAGTTGTTTATAGATATTTAGTATACGAATAATATTTAATGAAAGGAATGCTATGTCGGAACAGGAAATTTATCAAGATTTCATCGCCTGGCTGGGCAAAACCTGGTGGGGATTGCCGGACTCGGAACAGTTAATGCCGTTGATAAAGGCGCGCTATTCCGTCGAGGAAGCAGCGTTTTTGACAGGTGTACCATTTTCAGGTAACAGCCTCGAAGATCTCGCAGCGCTCAAGGGACGTGACCTGGCTGAGTTGGCGCCGTATCTGGACGGGTTGGCACAAAAAGGAATATTATTTCGACGCGAAACCGGCGACACTGTTCGATACAGTCTGAACGATTCGTACTTTGTCTTTTTTCGCAGCGCCTTTTGGCCGGGCGCCGATGATGACGCCAGCCGCAACATGGCGCCCCATGTGAACAAGTACTATATGGACGGGGTCTACGACCAGTATGCCACGGCCCATGCCAAGGGACTCAGGGCGCTGCCGATCGATCAGACCATTGAAGACACCCGCCAGATCCTGCCATATGAAGACGTGGTCAAAGTGCTCGATAATTTCGAATATTTTACCGTGTCGGCCTGCCCCTGCCGTCATCGTAAAAATCTGGATGATGAGGCGCATTCCTGCGAAAAACCGCTTGGCAATTGCCTGCATTTCGATGCCCTGGGTCGCTATTGTGTCGAAAACGGGCTGGGACGGGAAATTACCCGGCAGGAAACCGGGCAGATTTTAAAAGACTCCGCCGATGCCGGGCTGGTTCACGGTATTTCCAACTGGCGGAATAAGCCGGACACCATTTGCAATTGCTGCAGCTGCTGCTGCCTGTGGATGGAGGCTTACCACAAACTGGGCCATCACAAGAGCCTGGATGCATCCAATTACCGCTTGAAAATCGAACCGGAGTCCTGCAAGGCCTGCGGGCTCTGTGTCAAACGCTGCCCCATGGATGCGGTCCAATTAGCACACTCGGCCGCAGCGCAGAATAAATTCAACAAAGCCCCGGTGCTCGATGCGGATCGTTGTATCGGCTGCGGAGTATGCGTTCACAAATGCCCAACGGATTCGTTAACCCTTGAACGCAAGGCAGAAATTGTCGATCCGCCAAAGGACATTCGGGAATACGGCAGACGGTTTATGGAAGATCGGAAAGCCGGGGTCAGGTTGATGCGCACGTCATTGAAATGACTAAAATTGCAAAATGACTAAAATGACTAAAATTGCGGCATTCTATCGAATCTTAAGAACCTGTTCGCAATAAGTCGCAGCACCATCAATAGGCTGATCAACTTTGTGATAAACAGGTGACACTTAATGCTTGCAGGATGGAAGGTTTGAAGCTTTTTGGGAGCATCCCAGCATCCCAGCATCCCAGCCTCCAAGCTTGCCAGCAGAGTCACACAACCCGATGAAATTAGAAGTACAGGAAATTTTAAAATTGGAGGGAGAACACTATGGGGACCTGGCATAAAACAGGATGCGTACTTTGTGCGCAGAATTGTGGGCTGGAAATACTGGTTGAAAACAACCGCATGACCAAGGTCAAGCCGGATAAATCGAATCCGCGCAGCCAAGGCTATGCCTGCCGCAAGGGACTCAATGTAATTTATCATCAATACCCCGTAGATCGCCTGACCGAACCCTTGAAACGGGTGGGTGATGGATTCGAACCGATCTCATGGGAACAGGCCACCGAGGAAATTGCCGCTAAAATTCGTGAACTGGTCGATCGGCACGGCCCACGCTGCCTGGCCTATATGGGCGGCAGCTCCCAGGGCGGGCACATGGAGGCGGCCTTTGGGCTGGGCATGCTCAGGGCGCTGGGCTCCCAGTATTACTATTCCTCTGCCGGCCAGGAATTTTGCGGTGCCTGGTGGGTGGCCGGCCGCGTATTCGGCAAGCAGTACAATATCGCCGGTCCGGACGAACACGAGTCGGAAATGCTGGTGGCCTGGGGCTGGAATGGGATGCAAAGTCACCAGATGCCGCGGGCACCGGTAGTGCTTTCCGAGTTTTCCAAAGACCCCGAACGACTCCTCGTGACCGTCGATCCGCGCCGGAGCGAAACGGCCGCCATTGCCGATATGCACCTGGCCGTGCGGCCCGGTGCCGATGCACTGCTGCTGAAAGCCATGATCGCCATCATCCTGGAAGAAGGCTGGGAGGCAACAGAGTATATCGAGGAAAATGTTGTCGGGTGGGCGGAAATCAGGCCCTGGTTCGAGGGTTTCGATACCAGAGGCGCGGCCGAGGTCTGCCAGGTCGACTATGATCAGGTTCGCGAGCTGTGTCGTTTGATGACCACCCGGCGCTGGTGCATTCATACCGATCTGGGCCTATACATGGGACGCCTCAGCACCCTCAATTCCTATTTTGTGCATGTTTTGGGGGCGGTCTGCGGGATCTTCGGGGTCCGCGGCGGTAATGTCATTCCGGGGATGGTGATGCCCATGGGATTTCACGCCGATGAACGTGACCCCAAGACCTGGCGCACCGCTGCCTCGGATCTGCCGCCGGTGGCGGCCGGTTCGTTTCCGGCGGCTGCCATGCCCGAGGAAATCCTCAGCGACCATCCCCAACGCCTGCGCGGTGTTGTGGTCAGCGCCTGCAATCCCCTGCGGGCCTATCCGGATACAACGGCCTATGAGAAAGCCTTTGCAGAATTGGACCTGCTGGTGGTCAATGACATCGTGATGAGCGAATCCGCCCGCCTGGCCCATTATGTCCTGCCCTGTCGCACTTTCTATGAGGCCTGGGATGCGACCTTTTTCCCCTGGACCTACCCGGATGTTTATTTTCAGGCGCGAAGGCCGGTGGTCGAAGCGCCCGAACAGTGCCTGGAGGCCGCCCAAATTCATACCCTGCTGGCCGATAAACTGGGGATCGTCCCGCAAATTCCAGAGGAAGTTCAGCAGGCCGCCGAGGGTGACCGGCTGACCTACGGCGCCAAGCTGATGGAGTGGGCCGCCACTGAGCCTAAAGCGCTGGCGGCCATGCCGTTTGTGCTGGCCAAAACCCTCGGACGGGTCTGGGACAGCGCCGCCAAAGGCGCTTTATGGGGCATGCTGATGACGGCACCCAAGGTATTTCGCAAAAATGCGGCCCGGGTCGGGATTGAACCCGGCATCGATCAGGGGGAGCGCATCTTCCAGGCATTGCTGGATGCACCCGAGGGAATGTGGGTCGGCCGGGCCGATGTCGACAACCCGCTGGAAGCCGTCCGGACCCCTTCGGGCAAAATCGAGATCTATATACCGGAGCTTGCCGAACAGGCCCAGGCCTTGAACGCCGGTTCCGAAGCCGAAAATTTGAAATTGCCGGCCGAGTTTCCCTTAATTCTCAATGCCGGACGCCATATGAAATACAATGCCAATACCCTGATGCGAAATCCGGCCTGGAACAAGGATAAAAGGGCCTGTACGGTCGCTGTAAGCCCGTCTGACGCTGAAACGATGGGATTGCAAGATGGACAACCGGTGCGCGTGACCACCGAGGCCGGCAGCGAAGTGGGCGAACTGCAGGTCAGCAGCCAGATCCGCCAGGGTACGGTATTGATACCCCACGGGTTCGGATTGATCTATGAAGGCCAATCATACGGCATCAATGTCAATCGGCTGACAAAAAATACGAACCGCGACCCGCTCGGAACACCCCTGCACCGATATGTGCCTTGTCGGGTCGATGCTGCAAATGAATAATGACTATTGAATAATGAATAATGAAAATATTTTTTTCACGCTGAAATAAATCTGCGACCTGTGTGATCCACTGGAAACTGCTACTAGATCTAAAATAGTAGAGGCAAAAAAGGAAAAAATATATGCAAAAAATTACGGATAGAGCGACCGATTTGGCCAGGTGTTACGGCGCCAGCGCGGTTGGGATTGTAACGAACGAAATGCTGGCGGGCGGGCCGCCATCCACCGACCTTGCTTATGTGATGCCGAAAGCGAAATCAGCGATCAGTTTTGCAGTGCCGTTGAGCCAGGATTGTATCGATTCCTGGTTCAGCAAACAGAGCCATGCCGACCATTTGCAGAATAATATTCAAACCAATGTCATCGCCAGCGGCATATCGCTGGAGCTGGCCAATTACCTGAATCAAAAAGGCTATCCTTCAGTTGCACTGACGGCCAACACGGCTTATCGCACGGATTCCAAAAACGGCATCTATGATGAAATACCGCCTATTTCCCATCGTTATCTGGCAGTACGGTCAGGCGTTGGTTTTTTTGGGCTTTCCGGCAATGTGCTGACCGCAAGTGAAGGCGCTGCGATTATTCTTGGCTCCGTGGTTACCGAAGCCCAACTCCTTCCGACTGAGCCCATTCCGGCCGAAAAAAACTATTGTGACCTTTGCCGATTATGCAAGGCTGTCTGCGCCTCCGGCTACATTCATGGGGAAGAGATGGTCTCGGTGACCATGGGCGGAATGGAATTTTCGTATTCCAAAAAACGGCATCACAGCCGCTGTGATTATGTCTGCGGCGGATTTGCCGGTCTGCACAAATCCGGTAAATGGTCAACCTGGTCGCCGGCCAGGTTTCCAATCCCGGAAACAGATGAAGCGTTCTACCCGGCCCTGGTGAGTGCGGTGGGTCCTTATCTCAAGCGGCAAAGGCCGGAACTGAATGTATATAATGTGCTGATGCCGGGCGACCGGGTGGAATTGACCTGCGGTAACTGCCAACTCATCTGCCATCCGGACAAAGATGTTCGCAAGAAAAGATATCAAATGCTGATGGAAAGCGGCGTCATCGTGGAGAATCCCGCCGGTAAGCGCGAAGCGGTTTCACCCGCAGAAGCCAAAAAAAAGCTGGCGGCGATGGATCCGGCTACCCGGGCGTTGTATGAGGAAGTATGATTTGTTCTACCTGGGAGGATAATATTATGGAACTCGAAGCGCTCACGGAATAGGTCCTATAAGTCCTATAGGTCATATAGGTCTATAGGTCCTTTAAGTCCTATAGGTCATATAGGTCTATAGGTCATATAGGTCCAATAGGCCCTATAAAATAAGGAGAATAATCTATGCTTAAAACACGCATCACGGAACTCTTTGGTATCGAGCGACCCATTGTCCAGGGCGGTTTGATGTGGATCGCGCGGGCCGAGTTGGCCGCGGCCGTGGCCAATGCCGGCGGCATCGGGTTCATGACAGCCCTTACCTTTCCGGAGGCCGATCAATTGCGGGCCGAAATTCACAAGTGCCGCGCCCTGACGGATAAACCCTTCGGGGTGAATTTAACTTTCCTGCCGTCCCTGCGGCCCATCGATTACCCGGCTTATATCGACGTCTGCATCGAGGAGGGCATCAAGTTCATCGAGACCGCCGGTCGCAACCCCGAACCCTACATGGAACAGCTCAAATCGGCCGGCATCAAGGTGGTTCATAAATGCACCTCGGTGCGCCACGCGGTTAAAGCTGAAAAAATCGGCTGCGATGTGGTCAGCATCGATGGCTTTGAAGCAGCCGGACATCCCGGGGAGGACGATGTCACCTCGCTGATTCTCATTCCACTCACCCGCGACGCCATCAGCCTGCCGATTATCGCTTCGGGCGGATTTGCCGACGGTCGCGGATTGATCGGATGCCTGGGTTTAGGGGCCGATGGCATGAACATGGGAACGCGTTTTGTGGCGACTCAGGAAGCTCCGGTGCACGACAATGTCAAGCAGGCCCTGGTTGATCACGGTGAACGCGACACGCGCCTGATTATGCGGACCCTGCGCAATACCGAACGCGTGCTGCACAACCCCACCGTTGACAAGGTGCTGGATATTGAAAGCAAGGGCGATACCAAAATTGAAGATATTGCACCTTTTGTATCCGGACTGGTCGGCAAGGAAATGCTGGAAGATGGAGAAATGGAAAAAGGCGTTCTGTCGGCCGGGCAGAGTATGGGGCTTGTTAAGGACATTCCCACCTGCCGGGAATTGTTCGATCGGATTATGGCTGATGCGGAAGAAATCATTAAGGAGAAGTTTGCCCAGGCGATTACCTAACCCGGACAAGCCGGAAATGACGAATGACGAATTGTGGTATCGCTTCAGGCTTGGGGCTTCGCTCTTCGAGCTACGACCCCACAAGTCGCCTTCGGCTACGACCCGACAGGTCGCTCTGTCTTTTAAAATTAAATCGATAGCATTCCTAAAAAATTCAATCCGGCTTTAGCATAACTCCTGCGAAGACATGATTGGAGGTAAATTTATGGACAACACTCAACTATATGAGGATTTGGCCAAACACCTGGATCAGGGTATTGTTGGCACGCCGCAATCGCCCGCTGCTTTGGAAATACTGATGGTTCTCTTTTCGGTTGAGGAGGCCGAAGTGGCACTGAAACTGACTATGGAGAACCAAACCATAGACGAGTTGAAAGCATCCTTGCCGGAATTCGGTGATTCTCTGGAGGAAATTTTAAACCGTATGGCCAGGCAGGGAACGGTTTTCACCAGCCAGCGCCCGGGAACCCAGCGTAAATATCGTCTTCTGCCATCTGTTGTGGGATGGGCCGAAACACCCTTCTGGCCGGGCAAGGAAACAGAGCGAACCCGTAAACTCGCACCTCTGTGGCTGAAATACCGGGAGGAAGCTTTCGGGGAGGAGCTATCTCGTGGAGATATGCCCGTGGTGAGAGTTTTACCGGTATCAAAACAGCTGCGGGAATCCAGTGAGGTTCTGCCTTACAATGCTATCGAATCAATGGTAGAAGCCCAGTCATTTTGCGCTGTGGCACATTGCCCCTGCCGCCAGATGCACGCTCAGATCGGTGACGGCTGCGACCACTCGCTGGAAAACTGTCTCCATTTCGGTTCCATGGGGCGCTATATGGTCGAGCAGGGACTGGCGCGAAGGATTTCCCCTGAGGATACGCTGCAAATACTAAAAGAGGCCAACCAAGAAGGCCTGGTACATGCGGTGGAAAATATCGAAGGACATCTGGGCACGATCTGCAATTGCTGCGGATGCTGCTGCGTGTTCCTGGAAACCAAAAATAAAATGGGGCTTCACACGATATCCTCGTCGAATTATGTCGCGCATGTCGATTCCGAGCTCTGCGCAGCCTGCGGCACCTGCGAGGACAGATGCCCCATGAATGCAATTGCAGTCGGCGAAGAAGATATCGCCGTGGTGAATGAAACACGCTGTATCGGTTGCGGCGTCTGCACGCCCACCTGTGACCCGGAAGCCGTTGATCTGGTATTGCGAGCCGAAGCCGGCCCGCCGCCCGATCTTTCGGAGTTTATAACTGCAAGATATAAGACTGCATAAGATTCGAAGGAGTTGATAATTTCTTTAAAAGCAAAAATTAATCCGCTCTGAATAATGGCAAATTCTGACTGTTAAATTGTTCATTGATACACGAAGACAATTGTTGTATCGGAGGTGCGGCGGATTAATTTTTATATGTTTCGAATGGGAGATGATACTTTGTCATGACCGATGATAATAGTCAGCTTGAATGCGGTATTTGGGACAGGGAAGGCAGTTGCCTGGTGCCCCTGGTACTACTGGAGACGCTGCCGGTGTTCTATCGAAAAATAATTCCTGCCGAATATTTAGACCTGATGGGGCACATGAATATAAGATGGTATTTTGACATGTTTGCCAAATCCGGCCGCAAATTTTTTACCGCTCACGGATTGGGTGAAGATTACTTCCGCCAGGGGAATTTCGGCGTTTTTACCTTGAAGCAGTATATTCAGTATTTTGCCGAAGTGCGGGTCGGGCAGACCGTCGCCGTCCATACCCGCCTGCTCGGTCGATCGGCGAAACGCTTTCATTTCATGCATTTTATGATCAATGAAACCACCAGCCAGTTGGCGGCCACCTTTGAAGCCTTGATTACCCATGCCGACCTGAATATCCGGCGGGCCGCCCCGATGCCGGCCCACATCGCACAGCAATTCGATGCCACCCTGGACAGGGATGCCGGTTTGGATTGGGCGGCACCGGTATGTGGGGCGATGCGATTATAGAATTTTCTATCCAGACGAAATCATAATTATTCAGTTTTTAAATCCCAAATAACAAAATTCAAATCTCAAATAAATCTCAAAATACAATAACCAAAATTCAAAACATTCCTCTGCTCGAATTTCGAATTTGGATTTTATTTGTTATTTGTTTTTTTGGTGCTTGAAATTTTTCTTCGCAAAAACTGAAAATGTACAAATCCCAATCGACTCAACTATCAAGTCCAATGGATATCTTCCTATTGGTCTCCATTATGCGCCGGATAACTACCCAGGTTTTTTAGTGAAATGGTCATCTTTTCCACTTGATCCATGACCTCCACCACTTTGGCATCTTTTTCCGATCCTTCAAAGTCCAGGAAGAAACTATAGTTGCTCGGATCAGAACGCAGGGGCATGGAAGAAATCCGGGTCAGGTTGATGTCTGCATCTGCAAACAATTTGAGAACCTCATAGAGTTGGCCGGCTTCGTGGGCCACGGCGAAAATAATGGATGTTTTGCTTCCCTGGCCGTCATAAGGCTCGCGGGCCAGGAGTAAAAACCGGGTGGAGTTGGATGGGCCGTCTTCGATGCCTTCCTTGATGATATCCAGATTGTAGAGCTCGGCACACAGTGAACTGGCAATGGCGGCCGCGGCCTTGGGGTTTTCCCGGGCCAGCATTTTGGCCGCGCCGGCCGTATCGTAATAGGGGCGGGGTTCGAGGTTGTTGCGCATCAGAAAATCGCGGCATTGGGCCAGGGCCTGGGGATGAGAGTAAACCACGCGGATTTCACGATAATCCGTGGCCTCGGTGGCGAGCAGGCAATGCTTGACGTCGACTTTGACTTCACCGACGACACTCAGGCTGGTGGTGGTAAGCAGATCATTGACCTGGGTGACCGCGCCTTCCAGCGAGTTTTCCACCGGCACCACCCCCAGGTCCAAATACCCCTCTTCAACACCGCGAAATACATCGATGAACTCAAGACAGGGAATATAGGCCCCGGCGGGGACCAGCAGACGGGACGCCACATCGCCATAGGCGCCATGCTCGCCCTGGAATGCGACCAGCTGGCGGTCTTCATCCTGCAAACGTTTGCTTTCCTCGATGATTGTTTTAAGTAGTTGACGTGAAAACGAGCGTTTAATCAGGTCCAGATTCATGCGTTCCATCCGCTCGAGCATGTCGGCCTCGCGTGCTGTATCACCCGTGGTTTCCTGGAATTTTGTTGACCGCAGTGACAACCCCATGCGTTCCTGGAGCAGCACCAGCAATTCCCGATCGATTTTGTCTATTTTTCTACTTATTTCATTCGGTTTCATTTTTATACCTCAACAGAAGTTATCGTTGACTCGTTCTATAATTGATTAACAGGTCGGAATTTCCCAGTATTATTTCCTTTTTCGCACCACCTTGTCAGGATCCGGTTTAGGCCGGCAGATCATCCATGAATGACTGCAGCGGTCGCAGGCGTTGCATGATACCTTTAAATATGGTTGGCGTCAGCGCTTGATCGGCGTCACACAAGGCTTTGGCAGGATCATAATGTACTTCGACAATTAAACCATCCGCACCGGCGGCCACGGCTGCCAGGCTCATGGGGCCGATCAGGTTGATCCGTCCGGTGCTGTGGGTCGGATCGATGATGATCGGCAGATGGGTCAGTTCCTTGATGGCCGGCACCGCACTGAGATCCAAGGTGTTGCGGGTGTATGTTTCAAAGGTTCGTATGCCCCGTTCACAAAGAATGACGTTGGGATTGCCCTCGCTGAGGATATATTCGGCGCAGTTTAACCATTCTTCCAGGGTTGAGTACATGCCGCGTTTGAGAAGCACCGGTCGGCCGGTTTGACCGACTTCTTTGAGCAGTGAGTAATTCTGCATATTGCGGGTGCCGATTTGCAGAACATCGGCAAATTCGGCCACCCACGAAACATCCCGCGGATCGATAACCTCGGTCACGATGGGCAAGCCGGTTTCTTTGCCCGCCTCGGATAACAGCTTCAGCCCGTATAATCCCAGGCCCTGAAATGCATAGGGCGATGTGCGGGGTTTGAAAGCGCCACCGCGCAGCATGTCCGCCCCGGCTGCTTTAACGGCACGGGCCGATTCAAACATCTGCTCCTCGCTCTCCACACTGCAGGGGCCGGCAATCACGGAAAAGCCCCGTCCAATTTCGACGTTCGAAATCTTGATGATGGTGCGCTGTTCTGATTCACGCATTGCTAATTTGAGATTTTTCATGATTCCTGTCCTTTATACACAACGGCGAAGTCATTCAGGGTTTTCCCCCCATGAATCGTTGCGAGGTAACCTGCCGCATCGATTCAATTTGGGGAGCGCTGTGTATGTTTGTTTAGAAGTTGTTGCCGCTATATTAAATTAGATTTCTCACCGTGCCGACTTCCCTGCTGCCAAGAAAAAAGGCCCCGAGATGTTTCCCAGGGCCTTCAAAAATAAAAAAACCCCGGGTGACGATTGAGTCCACCCGGGGTTATGGTTCAGCTGAATTGTGGCGCTAACCGTCCGGATGGACGCTCCTAAAGCTAAAAAAGAAGCGTCCGAAGCTAAAGTAATTGATTGTGCAGCTCGTCATTTCCATACATTGGTTTCCATTGACAACTTGATTGTCAATACATAAGTTCTCGGCTGATTGTTGTCAACAGTTTTTTTGGGGCCATTCGAAGACCTGAAGAAAAACCTTGACACGCTTTAGCCATTTCTATATTGTCCTGCTTAACGTAATTGAGAGGATCTTGCAGCGATGCCTAATTTTTCAGACAGTGCCACTTATTATTATCGGTATTATTTTTATAACACCGGTCTGTCTGGAGTGCGCTGAGAAGACACAATTACAAATACAAGCATTCTAAACCGTGGGCAGACAACAAAGGCTCACGGTTTTTTTTTGCGCTAAATTCGCAATCGGGTCTTTGGGGACCGGATGCGTCGGACCCTGATCCGTGGCTAGGTGTCGTTAATTTAATTCAGAGGTAACAAAATGAAACCAACAGATGACTTACGTGTCAAAGGCTATCGCAAGCTGATGGAGCCCGGCAAGTTGAAGCAGGAAATCGCAGTAAGCCCGACGGCCCATGATACCGTCACAAGCGGCAGAAGCGCCATTGAAAAGATATTGCACCGGGATGATAAAAGACTGCTGGTGATTGCCGGTCCATGCTCCATTCACGATGAGAAAGCCGCTTACGAATACGCCGATAAATTGCAGAAGCTGCGTGAGCAGGTGAGCGAAGCCCTGTTTGTCGTCATGCGTGTCTATTTTGAAAAGCCGCGGACCAGTGTGGGATGGAAGGGGCTGATCAACGATCCGCAGCTGGACGGCACCTGCGATATTATGGAAGGTTTGGGCAAAGCCCGCAATATACTGCTTGGCATCAATGAAATCGGCGTGCCCGCCGCCACTGAATTTCTTGAAACCATTACCCCCCAGTATGTCGCGGATCTCGTCAGCTGGGCCTGCATCGGCGCGCGAACGACGGAATCCCAAACGCACCGCGAAATGGCCAGCGGCCTGTCCATGGCCGTGGGGTTTAAAAACGGAACCGACGGCAATCTGTCTTCGGCCATCAATGCCATTGTGGCGGCTAAAACAGGACAAAGTTTCCTGGGAATCGATCAGGACGGCCGCACCTGCGTCGTGCAGACCAACGGCAATCCATTGGCGCACATCGTTTTGCGGGGGGGCACCCGACCCAATTACGATCCCATCAGCATCGAACAGGCCCGCTTGAAACTGATCGAAAAAAAATTGCCGGAAACCATCATGGTGGATTGTTCACACGGCAATTCGATGAAAAAATTCCAGGGGCAGGCCAACGTCATGAAAAATGTGATCGACCAGTATATTGCCGGCAATGACGCCTTGATCGGCCTCATGCTGGAAAGTAATCTTTTCGAGGGCAACCAGAAATTCAGCGGGGACCTCAAAGCTCTGAAATACGGAGTGTCGATTACGGATGAATGCATTTCTTGGGAGACAACCGAACACCTGCTGCTGTCGGTTGCCGAAAAATTGATTAATTCTTCCAACCGAAACAGTGCGGATAGATGGGTGGACGCTCTATGAAAGCCGTCAATATCAAAGGCCATCCCCGTGATTCGGTGATCATGATCGGGGAACGGCTCGACAACGCTGAAAAATATATTCCGGTCGAAAAGCCGGTAATTATCACCGACACCAGTGTGCAGTCCCATTGGGGCCGGCATTTCCCGCCGGGCGATGTCATTGCCATCGGCAGCGGCGAAAAAAGCAAAACCTTGGATACCGTCCGCTACATCTATGAGCAGTTGCTGGAGCTCGAAGCGGATCGGTCTTGCTTTATCGTCGGTATCGGCGGCGGCATCGTATGCGATATAGCCGGCTTTGTGGCCTCGACCTACATGCGCGGTGTCCGATTCGGCTTTGTGTCCACGACTCTCCTGTCCCAGGTTGACGCCAGTGTGGGCGGCAAGAATGGATTCAATCTTGGCGGCTATAAGAACATCGTTGGTGTTTTCAGTCAGCCTGAATTTGTCATTTGTGATATGGATCTTTTAAAAACCGTGCCCCCCAAAGAAATCCTGAGCGGCTTTGCCGAGATCATCAAACACGGCGCCATCGCCGATAAAAAATTATTTGTCTATCTGGAAGAAAACCGCGACCGCGCCCGGGCGCTGGATTCAACGGTTATCGAAAAGCTGGTGTACGAGTCGGTGATCATTAAATCCGAGATCGTGAATCAGGATGAAAAAGAAAAAGGCGAACGCCGCAAGCTCAATTTTGGTCATACTTTCGGTCATGCCATCGAGAAGACGACCGGGGTCAGACATGGTGAGGCGGTCAGTGCCGGGATGGTGCTGGCTTCAAAACTGGCAGTCAAGAAAAAGTCATTGGCAGTCGCGTCTGCCGACCGGCTTGCCGATTTGCTTGATAACTACGGACTCCCCGTACTCCTTGACTTCGACCGCAGCGAGGTGCTCGATACGCTCAGGATGGATAAAAAGCGGGAAGGGGAGCGGATGCACTTTGTATTGCTCAGCGAACTCGGCCGGGCCTACGTGGAGGAGATTGCCATTTCCGAGTTGGAAAAGCTGATCAGTTGATTGGTAATGAAAAGAAGGTTTCAGGTGTCGGGTTTCAGGTGTCAGAGATCAGAAGACAGAGGTCGGAAGACAGAAGTCAGAACCAATAACGGATAACTAATAACTTCCAATGGATTTTTTGGTTTGAGAATCAAATTTCATCATACACAATTTGCCAGCGGCATGCGGATGGTAGATTATTAAAATGAAAGAAACAAGGACGAAAAAAAATAAGATTGTCAATTCTGGAGAAGATGTGGCAACGCTTCGGGAGCGGATCGACGATATCGATGAGCGGATCCTGGAATTGATCGGCCGCCGCCTGGAAGCCGCCCGGGCCATTGGCCGGATCAAGCAGCAGGCCGGGATCACGGTAGTCGATAACCGGCGCGAAGGTGAAATTTTTAAAAGACTGCTGTCGCTGAAACAGGAGCCCTTAAAGACCGGTTCACTTTATCGGATTTTTCGAAGTATTATCGGCGCCGGCCGCAGCGTTCAAAAACAGAAGTCCGAGACCGATGCATTGCCGATTTATGCGGTCTTCGGGGATCCCATCGGACACAGTTTAAGTCCGGTCATGCACAACAGTGCCCTGGCCCAGGCAGGCCTCGACGGCTGCTACCTCGCTTGCCGGGTCAAAGACATCGCCGCCGCTGTCAACGGCATCCGGGGGTTGGGCCTCGGCGGGGCCAGCATTACGATTCCCCATAAAATAACCGTCATGGAGTATTTGGACCAGGTGGACTCACTCGCGGCAGACATTGGGGCCGTCAACACGGTGGTAAATCGCCAGGGTGTGTTGCATGGCTACAACACGGATTGCTCCGGAGCCGTCAAAGCACTGGCCGATAAGACAGTCATTGACGGCCATGACGTGGCCCTCGTCGGCGCCGGCGGCGCCGCCCGGGCCATTGGGTTCGGCATCCGGCAGGCCGGTGGAGGGCTCACCATCATCAACCGCACAATTGAAAAAGGCGAAAAACTGGCATCAGACCTGGACTGTGATTTCAAACCCTTGTCCGAAATAAAAGAGCTGCCTTATGGGATTATCGTCAATGCAACCTCGGTTGGAATGGCGCCGCGTGACGACCGGGTCCCGCTGGATACCGATCTTCTGGAAAGAAAGACCGTCGTAATGGACAGCGTCTACAACCCATTGAAGACGCGGTTTCTGACGCAAGCGGCAAACAAGGGCTGTACCACCATAGACGGTGTGGCCATGTTCGTGAACCAGGGTGCCGTTCAATTCGAGCTGTGGACCGACCGGAAAGCGCCGGTGGATGTGATGCGCCGGGTGGTATTGGATGAGTTGGCAACACCGTAGGTGGTGTTAATTGTTATTGGTTATTTGTTAATGGCTCAAGGACAAAAAATCTAATTTAATATTTCGGTGCACAATAAATAATGAATTGGTATCGTTATCAAACTTCCCAATAACGAGTAACCAATAACTAATAGCACCTCTCTTTGAGTTAAGTGATGATAGAAATAAATGCCCGCAATATAAAGCCCCGCTGTGAGGTGGACGTACCAGGTTCCAAAAGCTACACGCACCGGATATTGATTGCCGCCGCGCTGTCGGACGGGAATTGCCGGATTCAAAATCCCCTGCTCAGTGAGGATACGCTGCTTACCATGCAGGCTTTAAGGCAGATGGGGGTTCCTATCGATGATAAATCGCCGGATCAAATCGTTGTTTCCGGCCAAAGCGGCAGATTGACAGCGGGTGCTGATCAAATCTTTCTGGGCAATTCCGGAACTTCCATGCGTTTGCTGACGGCGGTCGCTGCGCTGGGCCAAGGAAAATTCGACTTAACCGGAACCGAGCGGATGGCCGAACGGCCCATCCAGGATCTCATCGAGGCGCTCTTGCAGTTGGGCGTCCGGATTCGTTCCATTAGTCATAATGGTTGTCCGCCGTTGGAAATATTCGGGGGGGTCCTGCAGGGCGGGTCGGTGAAAATCAACTGCCGTGCCAGCAGCCAATATCTTTCCGCCTTGCTTTTAATCGCTCCATACACAACCAGGGGCCTGGAAATCCTGGTGACCAATGGACCCGTATCGCGGCCTTACGTGGATATGACGGTTGAGGTCATGGATAAGTTTGGTGTCCCCGTTGTCCGGCAAGGCTATGAGCGATTTAACGTCACCGGTGGGCAGACCTATAAGGCGGGGGAATATTCGGTTGAACGCGACGGGTCCCAGGCCGGGTATTTTTGGGCGGCGGCGGCCATCTGCGGCACACAAGTCAAAGTAAACGATGTGACGGCCGATTCTCGCCAGGGTGACGTCGGATTTGCAAATTTGTTGGCAGCCATGGGCTGTAAAGTCACCTCTGAACCGGACGGCATCACGGTCGCCGGTCGTGCCCTGGCGGCAATCGATGTGGCTATGGGTGACACGCCGGATATGGTCCCGACAATGGCGGTGGTTGCCGCCTTTGCCGAAGGAACGACCGTTATCAGAAATGTTTCGCATCTTAAAGCCAAAGAAAGCGACCGGTTGGCCGCGGTGGTCAACGAACTCGTCAAATTGGGCATCGATGCACGCTGTACGGCCGATGAACTGATCGTGACCGGCGGCCGACCCCACGGGGCTGAAATTGAAACTTACGGCGACCACCGCATCGCCATGAGTTTTGCCCTGGCCGGTTTGGTGACACCCGGAGTATATATCCAGGATGAAAACTGCGTCGAAAAATCCTTTCCGGGTTTTTGGCAGGTTTTAGACGGGATGTATGATTGATGGTTCCGGGTTCAAGGGTTCATAGGTTCCGGGTTCAAGGGTTCAACGGTTCAGAGGTTAAGGGCAAAGTCTTAAGAGTCGAAGGCAAAGAGTAGAAGGATTAAAGAATAGGCGCAGGGCTCAAGGCGCGCGAGGCAAGGAAAGAATTCTGGAGGATCGGAAATTTTTAATTTTTTTAATTACTAAACGATCGATTAGATAGAGAATGGAAACCCTGATCCGGGAACGCTGAACCTGTGAACCTTTATTTAAGAATAGGTACCCCAGAACCTTGAACCCTGAACTCGATAACCTCAAGAACATTTTTTTAATCGGTTACCGCTGCACGGGCAAGTCCTCGGTGGGCCGACTGCTCGGTGCGAACCTGGTTTGGCCGTTTATCGATACGGATGCACTGCTGGTGTCTGAAAGCGGCATCAGCATCAAAGAAATCGTGGATAAACATGGCTGGGAGACTTTTCGCCGAATGGAGCACGCTGCAATAAGTCAAGTCTGTATCCTTGACCGGCAGGTGGTGGCGACCGGCGGCGGGGTTGTGCTCAAAGCCGCCAACGTAGATTTGATGAAAAAAAGCGGCTGGATTGTCTGGCTGAAAGCGGAACCGGAAAGCATAATATCAAGGATGATGCAGGACCAGAATACCGCGGCATTCCGCCCTTCATTGACGTCCAAAGACATCATTACCGAAATCGGGGAAACGTTGGCAGAAAGAAAGCCGCTGTACCGTCGGGCTATGGATTTTTGCGTGCGGACCGATGACCGGCGGGTCGATGAGGTATGCGATATAATTCTGCAGAAATTCTCATAATTTATTTTGTCTCCGCCGATTAGTAGAAGGTAAGATTGACCGGAGGCCGGACCTTTAACGAGAAAAAGCGTAAACAACAAAAACGGAGACAAAATAATGTCAAGCACATTCGGTACTATTTTCAAAGTAACGACTTTCGGCGAATCCCACGGCAAAGGGGTTGGCGCGGTGGTCGACGGCTGCCCGCCGGGCATGGCACTCAGCGAAGCGGATATTCAACCGCAGCTTGACCGTCGTCGTCCCGGCCAGAGCCACCTGACCACCGACCGGGATGAAACCGATCGGGTTACCATCCTGTCGGGAGTTGAAAATGGCCGAACCCTGGGGACCCCGATCGCGTTGAGCGTGCCGAACAAGGATCAGAAGCCGGGGGATTATGCTGCGATGCAGTCCATCCCGCGTCCCTCACACGCGGACTACACTTACCAGATGAAATACGGAATCCGGGCCTCCAGCGGCGGCGGCCGGTCCAGTGCCCGGGAAACCATCGGGCGGGTGACGGCAGGCGCAATTGCTGAAAAATTTCTTTTTGAGCAGTACGGTATTGAAATTGTGGCCTGGGTGCAGGCGGTCGGGACGGTTACGGCTTCCGGGATCGATGAAAACCGGATGACCCGCAGCACGGTGGATGCAAATATCGTTCGCTGCCCGTCGCCGGCTGATGCCGAACAAATGGAGGCCGCAATCAAAAAGGTCAAGGAAGCCAAAGATTCCCTGGGTGGCATCGTCACCGGGGTCTGCCGCAATGTTCCCGCCGGACTGGGGGAACCCGTGTTTGACAAAATGGAAGCCAAGTTGGCCCAGGCCATGCTGTCGATACCGGCCACCAAAGGGTTTGAAATCGGTGCCGGATTTTCAGGGACCCGCCTGACCGGGTCGGTCCACAATGATCCCTTCATCAAAAGACAAAACCGTTTAGGCACCCTGACCAACAACAGCGGCGGGGTCCAGGGGGGAATTTCCAATGGCGAACCCATTGTATTCCGGGTTGCGTTTAAACCGCCGGCCACCATCGGTCAGGCTCAGAATACGGTTGACTTTGACGGCAAGCCGACCACCCTGGAAGCCAAAGGACGCCATGATCCCTGCGTAGTGCCCCGGGCCGTGTCGATTGTCGAAAGCATGGCGGCCCTGGTGATTGCCGACCTGGCGCTACAGCAGAGAAGAATATCAAATGTCGATTGATGAATGTCGAATGTCGAATTAAGGAATTCTGTCTATTTTAAAGCAAACCAGAATTCGGCTATCTTCGTTTGACGTAATTCGATAATTCAAGGCATTTTAAATATGAAAAGTAATTATTGAGTCTTTGTAGCGATGAAATTATCAGACCGCGTAAATCAAATCGAAGAATCCGGGACGGTGCAGTTTACCCTGCTGCTTCAGCAACTCAGAAGCCAGGGGCGGGAAGTCATCGACCTGGCGGTGGGCGAACCGCCGTTCGACACACCGCCTGCTGTAATCGAAGCCACCCAAAAGGCCCTCGATAAAGGACGGACCAAGTATGGCCCGGTTGCAGGCGTGCCGAGACTCAAATACCAACTGGCGCGGCAATTCTCAGGCTGGGATGAAAAAAACATCATTATCTCAAACGGGTCGAAACAGGGCTTATATTCGATCTTTCAGGCCATCATCAATCCGGCGGATGAAGTCATCATTCCGCGACCCTATTGGGTCAGCTTTCCACAGCAGGTGCGGCTTGCCGGCGGACGGCCGGTATTTGTGGAAACACGCAGCCACCAGCTTGACATGGAGAGAATCGCCCAGGCGGTATCGCCTAAGACGCGCGCCTTATTGATTAATTCACCCAATAACCCCACCGGTGCCGTCTATCCCCTGCAGGACCTTGAGAAAATTGCTAAGCTGGCAATCGAACGAGACCTGTACATCATAGCGGATGAAGCTTATAATTCCTATGTTTATGACGGACGACAACCCGCCAGCTTGTTTGAATTTGAAGATATCCGACAGCAGTTGATTGTCACCCGCAGCTTTTCCAAAAGCTTTAATATGACCGGCTTCAGAATCGGCTATGCGGCGGGACCGGTCAACATCATTGCGGCCCTGAACAAATTGCAAAGCCACGTCACCGGCAATGCCTGCACTTTCGCCCAAGATGGTGCCCTGGCTGCACTGGTCCTGGAAAATGACGAAACCGCCCTCTGGCGGCAGGACCTGGAACAAAAAAGAGATTATGCCTACAGCAAAATCAGTGACATGTTTGACTGCATCAAACCCGGAGGGGCATTTTATCTCTTCCCCGACGTATCGCGCCATCTGGATAATGAACTGACAGCCGTTGACCTGGCCCGGCGGCTGCTGGAAGAAACCGGTGTGGCGGTTGTACCCGGTGAAGAATTCGGCCGGCCGGGGCATATTCGAATTTCATATGCCGTTTCCCGGGAAGATCTGGTAAACGGTTTAGATAAAATAGCAGAGGCATTATGATTGGAATCATCGGATTTGGTCGATTCGGAAAACTTGCAGCCCATTACCTGGCAAAGGACTTTGAAGTCTGCGTTCACACAAGATCTGATAAAGCATCTGAAATCAGCAGGACCGGTGCGCACCCGGCATCGTTGGAAGTCGTGTGCCGCCAGGATATTGTTATACCATGCGTGCCTATATCGATATTCAAGGATTTTTTAAGCAAGATGGCCCCACTCGTAAAACCGGATGCGCTGATCATCGATGTGTGTTCGGTCAAAGAATATCCCATCCGGTGGATGAAGGAGATCCTGCCGGAATCGGTGTCGATCCTGGCGACCCACCCCATGTTCGGGCCGGACAGTGCCGCCGATTCGCTTGAAGGCTGCAAAATTTGCTTGTGCAAGGTTAAAATCGCAGAAGACCAATATCGTAAAATCAGGAAATACCTGTATTCCAAAGGACTGGTCGTGGTCGAGGCAACGGCCAAAGAACATGATGAACAGATCGCCACCAGCCTGGCACTGACGCACTTGATCGGCCGGACCTTATCCGAATCCGGTGCAACCCCGCTGGATATCGATACGGAAGGGTATAAACGGCTGCTGCACATCCTGGAGGTCGTTGAGCGGGATACCTGGCAATTGTTCACTGATATGCATCACTATAATTCATATGCCCAAAAAAAACGCATCGAATTTATGGAAGTTATGCAAAATATTAATTCCAGGCTGGAGCAAGGTGATCGGATTAATGAGCGACAATTCTGCAAATAAGCCTGTCTATTAATGGCTTTCCCGTATCTTGCCTAGCGCCGTGTGGCTTTCGGCACAAGGCGTTCGGCATTCGGATATGGATGATGTTCTAATTTTACTGCTGAAGAGATGATCGATTGGCAGGGTTTAAGTGCGAAACCGGACGATACTAAGAAAGGTATAGACAACGATGCCGGATAAAATGCCTCAGAAAAAAATTTTGGTTATTCATGGTCCTAATTTGAACCTGCTTGGCGTAAGGGAACCGAATATCTATGGTCATCAAAGCCTGGCTGAAATCAACGCCGAGTTGAGAATCCAGGGTGACCGTCTCGGAATCGATGTCGAGACTTTTCAATCCAATCATGAAGGGCAAATTATTGACAAGATCCAGGAAGCCATGGGTCGCTGCCATGGAATCGTCATCAATCCGGCCGCCTATACCCATACCAGCGTCGCCATCCGGGATGCCCTGGTCATGCTCGATATTCCGGTGATCGAGGTCCACCTGTCCAACATCAATAAAAGGGAGCCATTTCGACATCACTCAATGATCGCAGATATCGTTACGGCGCGCATTGCCGGATTTGGATCCCAAGGATATTTGCTGGGGCTGGAAGGATTAGCAAAGATGATCTAGATTCGGGTTGCGGGAAAATGGTCGGGACGGCTGGATTTGAACCAGCGACCCCAGCGTCCCGAACGCTGTGCTCTACCAGACTGAGCCACGTCCCGACAAAGGTGCTTATTTAAGTCAAACCCTCTAAAAAGTCAACTCTTTTCATAAAAAATTTTGCCTCACTTCGGGCTTGCAAAAGGCATGGAGCAAAGCGCAGAGCGTACTATCACCGTGTAGGTGTTTTGAGAACGATTTCGTATACACCCACAGGGCTCTGATTCATGCCCTCTGCGCTATGCTCTATGCGCCGTGCCCTCTGCGCTCTGCTCACTAGAGGAACGGATTCCTCAAGACGATGGTCTGATCCCGGTCCGGTCCCACGGAAATGATGGAAACCGGCGTCTGGGTCAGCGCGGCGATGCGTTCCAAATAACTTTTGACGTTGGCCGGCAGATCCTCGAATTTTCGAATGCCGCTTATATCTTCCTGCCAGCCCGGCACTGTTTCATAAACCGGTAGACACTCCCCCAGGACCTTCAGGCTTGCCGGAAATTCCGTCAGTAATTCTCCCTGATACTCATACCCGGTGCAAATATTTATTGATTCCAGTCCATCGAGCACGTCAAGTTTGGTGATGGCAAGACCGGTCAATCCGTTGAGGCGGACGGCATTTTTCAATATAACGGTATCCAGCCAGCCGCAGCGGCGCCTTCTGCCGGTAGTGGCGCCGAACTCGGCCCCCTTTTCTTGGATTTTGTCGCCGATTGCGTCGAATAATTCGGACGGGAAGGGGCCCTGTCCGACCCGCGTGGTATAGGCCTTGACGATACCGAATACATCGTCAATCTGCTTCGGACCGACTCCTGAACCGCAGCAGGCATTGCCCGCCAGGGTATTGGACGAGGTCACAAAAGGATAAGTACCGTGATCGATATCCAGATGGGTACCCTGAGCGCCTTCAAACATGACCTGCTGATTATTCTTGATTGCTGCGCTGATGGTCACGGAAATATTCGTAACGTGGGGCGCCAGCCGTCCGGCATAGACCAGGTACTGATCGATAATTTGCTGCGGGTCCAACGTGTCGGCCGACAGATAGTTTTTTAAATAGAAATTTTTTTCGTCTAAAATCGTGTTCACTTTTTCGGCAAATACTTCCGGATCGAGCAGGTCCACAAACCGTATGCCTCGGCGGGTGGCCTTGTCTTCGTAAGCCGGCCCGATACCGCGACCGGTGGTCCCTATTTTTTGATCGCCTTTGAATTTTTCCCGCGCATGGTCAACAGCCTGGTGGTACGGCATGATCAAATGGGCTTTTTCGCATATTTTTAGCGATGCGGGACCGACATCGATTCCACGGCTGGACAATGCGTCGATTTCCTCAAGCAATACAGCCGGATCCACGACGACACCGTTTCCGATGACACAGGTTTTTTTCTGCAGGATCCCCGAGGGAATCAGATGAGAGATAAATTGCTCTCCGCCGACCACCATGGTATGCCCGGCATTGTTGCCGCCCTGGAATCGCACCACCATATCAGCGGTTTCGGCCAGCAGATCAACTATTTTACCTTTTCCTTCGTCTCCCCATTGGGTTCCGACAATGACTACGTTAGCCACATTTTTCTCCTTTGAAAAGAGTCATAATCTTTTCGCTCGGAAGAACGCCTGCATCAACTCGCGGCATTCTTCCTCACGCACACCGTTAATGATTTCCACCCGGTGGTTTAAACGAAAATCCTCAGCAAAGTTGTACAATGAACCGGCGGCGCCCCATTTGGGGTCCGCTGCCCCGAATATAACCCGCTTTACCCTGGCATGGACCAGGGCTCCCATGCACATCATGCATGGTTCAATAGTTACAAAGAGGGATGTGTTTAACAGCCTGTAATTGTTTGATTTAGTTGCTGCATTACGCAATGCCAGAATTTCGGCATGTGCTGTCGGGTCAACCTGCATAATGGTCTGGTTGTGAGCAGCGGCCAAAATTTCGCCATTATCGGCAACGAGTACTGCACCTATCGGAACTTCACCGATTTGTCCAGCTTTTTTCGCTTCCTCTATCGCAAGTTCCATGAAATAGCTGTGTCTGTCCATTATTGTATATCCTGAAAATAGTAACAAATCGATTGACAATACCGTTACTTTAGCTTATGTTCCAGCTAAATTTCAATTAAATTTTCATGCGCCAGTAGCTCAGCCCGGATAGAGCGCCGGACTACGAATCCGTAGGCCGCAGGTTCAAATCCTGCCTGGCGCACCATCAAAAAACATAAAAGTCGGGGATGATCACCAAACCTCGGCTTTTTTTATTTAGTGATTCCGTCAGAATTAAAAGCAGGTCGGCAGGTTGAGCATCAGAGAAATCCGACCGCTTTTCAGGCGAGGTTCAAATCCTGTTCCCGATGCACGGGGTTTTGCATCTTGATTTAATAAGTTAAGGAGCAAAACCGGCTCACCATGAACCAAAAAGGGCTTAAGCGAAATGCTTAAACCCTTTTATCAGCGGCCTTGCGGTGTGCCTAATAAATATAGCAACTCGCTATTTTCGGAAAATCATAAATATCTGACAGGAGCTTGTAGTCATTTCAAGACCTGCTTCACTCGCATATCTTCCTTGGAAATGGTCTAGCCAACTAGATTATTTAATTCTTTTATCCTTATTGCTTGACAAAAATACTTCTATAAAGTAATTTATCTATATAGTATTTTATTTAATTCATATTTTGAAGAAAACGGCAAGAGTTTATCAGTTTCATTTTGGTAGTATTTGTTGCATTAAACTATATCTAGATTTACAAAAATTTTCGAGGAGGATTAGAAGAATGGCTATTTTGAAGAAAGATCTAACTGCATTGAGCAAAGACTTTAAAGCTCTTGAGAAGAAGATGGAAAAATTGTTGAAGGCTTTTGAGACAACTGCAAAGCCTAAAAAAGCCTCAAAACCCAAAGTTGCAAAAAAGACGGCCACCAAAAAGACGGCCACCAAAAAAACGACCGCCAAAAAGGCCGTGGCCAAAAAAGCAGTCAAGAAAGCCCCGGCTAAAAAAACAGCCGCCAAAAAGGCACCGGTGAAAAAAAAGGCTGTCCAAGTGACCGCAACGGATCAAATTCTTAAAATAATCAAGAGATCCAAAAAAGGCGTTGATGTACCAACCCTGAAAAAAAAGACCGGCTTTAACGATAAGAAAGTACGCAATATCGTTTTCAGGGCTGCCAAAGAGGGCAGGATTATAAAATCCGGCAGAGGCGTTTATGCCGTTGCCTAACCCGGACAAGCCGGAACCAAACAGGTTGATATAACCATTTTGCCTGTATTTAACAGCTTCGGTTCGCCAGCAAATGCCTAAAATGCCTAAAGTGCCTAAAATGCCTAAAATTAAAGTGTTCC
>Ga0209678_1000193_pt1 | contig 24728 bp, 17 predicted proteins | sample WorMetilvaeELBA1_FD_187404 | JGI IMG/M metagenome (GOLD analysis project Ga0209678, IMG submission 187404) | Marine gutless worms symbiont microbial communities from Max Planck institute for Marine Microbiology, Germany - Olavius ilvae ELBA.1... ...
CGAGCTCTCAAACAATTATGCGATGTCATGAATCAGGAGTCATACGTCTACCCCGGCACCCGAATGAAATTGGTATTTGCCGCGCAATAAGTTGCAATTGAAATTACGCGAGGTCAGGAGCCCTGAAATTATACTTGTATTCGGAATCCACATCATATTTGAACTCCAGATCCATACTGCAGTCAGTCGACTTGTTTACCGTTAACCCGTCAGCGGATCTTGTAAACAAAGTCTGTGAACCGGCCGGACCGGTGATGGTGGACGTATAGGCGCCGGTGGCGTCGGTACGGTCGACAAAGCTCGTAACATTGCCTTCGCCGGTTGTTTGCCGGGTCAAAATATCGCCGTTGACAGATGTCGTTCTTTGAAAATTCCAATGGCCGCCCTGTTCATCATAAGCATCGGATAATCTGCCGGTTTGGCTAAAATCGTGTTCAAACCGGTTGCCCGCCGGTTCGATTTCGGCGGTCATCAGCCCATCGGGGGTGTATTCGAAGCTGTAGTAACTGTCGTCCGGGTAGGTGACCCGGGTCAGATGGTTGTCGGCATCGATGGTCAGTTCGGTGCGGATGCCATCCGGTGAAATGATGGCCGAGGGCACTCCGCCGGCATCGCGTTCGATGCTGATGGTGTTGCCGAACTGATCGGTGATGGACTGCAGACGGTCGTCCTCATCGTAGCTAAATGAGTGCAGGATGACGCCGGAATCCAAATCGAAGGTCTTTTGGTGCAGGCCCGTGTTGTAGAAAATATGACCCAAACCACTGTTCTCCGCAAAAGGTATTTCTCCAGGTGCCAATTCAGCCGTGAAGGTTGAAGGCGGTGCCACCTTGCGGATACGCTGATTGAAATGATCAGCGATATAGAGATTGCCGACGGCATCCACGGCGACGTCATATGGGTGCTTCAGCCGAGCGGCGATCGCAGGGTCGCCATCACCGCTGTAGCCGGATTCTCCGCTGCCGGCGACCGTGGTAATGAAGCCGCCGGTATTCACTTTCCGAATCCGGTAGTTGGAAGAATCGGCGATATAGATAGCGCCGGCAGCATCCACGGCAACGCCTAACGGATTGGATAACCAAGCCGTGGTGGCAAGGTCGCCGTCACCACCGTCGCCTCCGGTCCCGCTGCCGGCCACAGTGATAATGAAGCCGCTTGTATCCACCTTGCGAATCCGATTATTGCCCCAATCGCTGATGTAGATGTTGCCGGCGGCATCCACGGCGAGGCCGAGTGGATTTCCCAGGTTGGCCGCCACAGCGGGTCCCCCTTCGCCGCTGGTCTCCATACCCCCGAGTCCGTTGCCGGCCACTGTGGTAATGATTCCGTTGGTATCAACTTTACGGATTCGGCGATTCGATCGATCAACGATATAGAGATTGCCGCCATCATCCACACCGACTCTTGATGGATAATTCAACTGAGCCGCGATTGCCGGTCCCCCGTCACCGCTGTAGCCAGCCTCTCCGCTGCCGGCGACCGTGGTAATAATGCCGTCGGTATCCACCATGCGGATACGATGGTTGCCGCCATCGGCGATAAAAATATTCCCGTCGCGATCTGTGACGACGCCATAGGGAAAAGTCAGGCGCGCTGCGGTAGCCGGTCCCCCATCGCCGCTGTAGCCGGTAAATCCGTTGCCGGCGACAGTGGTGATGACGCCGCTGGTATTCACCATGCGGACGCAATGATTGTTCCATTCAGCGATATAAAGATTGCCGGCGGCATCCACGTCAACTCCTACCGGATAAGACAGCTTGGCCGCGGTGGCCGGACCCCCATCACCGCTGTAGCCAATCGTTCCGCTACCGGCAATTGTGGTGATATGAGGTAAATTTCTTCTGCTCGTCGTACCATCACCCTTAAAAAGCAACCAAGGTTGGGATGGTGCGATTTGATGGTGATTGGAAATCGTCCAACCTTCTGCCAGGGCATTTTTTCCCCGTCTTTTAGGGGCAACATTCATCCGGCTGCGCTTCCAGGAAATTGTCTCCCGTCGTGCGACGATGTTGGTTTTTTCAACACCGGCCTGGCCAAACGATTGAGCAAATTCTCCCGGCCTAAGGTAAACTGCATTGTAGGCAAATCCCACGCTGACAACTGCGGTTATGGGTGAACGCACCAATCGGCCCAGATGATCCCTGCCATCCCAGATAAATTCTGCCACCTGGTCGGGCAAAGGATCTAAAATTTGTTCAAACGAACGACCCGCGACTTCAACCCGCGTGACAATATGCCTGAGACTCACCGGAACCGTGGCCCCACTGGCTGGAACTGAAAGCACCTGCCGGTATCCTTTCACTCGATCGCTGGCATAATGCAGGGTTATATCGGTGCCCGGTATTGAAATATCTTCGCGGAAAATGCGGCTTCCGGCTTCAATGTAAGAGGCCATCTTGTCCGGGCGGTCGTACTCACACTGAGCATCCAGGACCGGTTCTCCTTCGGCATTGGAAGCAATTGCATCCCACGGCGGACCATAGGGCCAGCTAAAGTTCCAAGGGGAAATTTGGGTTACGGCAACCCGCCAGAGGGTCAATCCGGGTGCGTATCTTTGAGCGTTTTCAAGTCCCAGGATCTCATCCCTAAAAGATCCGTTGTCGTTCAGATCATCGGGCTGATTGTCGGCGTCGGCGTCTAATGCATCGGTGATGCCATCAAGATCGGTATCCAGGAGTCTGACCACCTTTCCGTTGTCGGCCGGCAACCAATGGCCTTTGTCACGATCGTAGTAGCTGAGGGGCACGGCCGTTCCCACATCAAAGCCGAGAAAATTATTGATCCAGACCATGACCGGTGTGTCAAATCTCACCCGTTGCGCGCCGTCGACACTCAGCTCCATACAATACGTGTAAGCGGAGTTAGGGGGCAGTTCAGCCGGCATTGACTCGGGCGTGGTAAACTCGGTCGCCCGGGTGGTGATGGTGCTCAGTTCCCGGACATCATGGCCGTTTTCATCCATCAAAAAGGCACGATTGTCCCCGGCAAAGACCAGGGTGGCCGACCGGCTGCCGAATTCGTCAGTGATCGGGGAACTCTGGTGGGTGACCACCGTGGCGGGGTCGCCGTCGAAGGTAAGGGTGGTGGATACTGGATCTTGCGTTATCAATTGAACGGTTGCGGCAATTGCTATGTCATTCCAGGGGACATAAACCTGGCGGTGGGCTGTAAACAGCCCTCCCTTCTGAAAGACGATCGTGACTGTTGAACCCCCTTCAACCGGAATGGAATAGCGGCCTTCAGGATCGGTGACAGCTGTTCCGTATTCCAAATGGCCGTGAATGGTGACGAAAACATCGGCCAGCGGCGCATCATTCAAATCGTGAACCAGACCGGTAACCAATGAAAATCGTTGGAGATCATATTGGTCAACCTTAGCATCCGGCGGCACGAGATCTTCATATTGTGCGCCGAAATGGCCTGGCGGTTGAGGATCCGTGCTACCGAGGACTTTCCCCGCAGCCCGGGTGCTGGTCGAACCGCTATCGCCTGCAGCGCTAACGGTATACGCGGCGGTCTGATCGGGAGCCACGGAAATCGATCCATTTGGATCTACGACGCCATTGTCCGGGTCGATAGGGGCATTTGGCACATAGACGGAATCCCAGGACAACAAGGCCGATTCTCCCGATTCGATTGCAGCCGGAAAAGCGCTGGTATTCGCCGTCGAAGTTATATCTTCCAACTCCCTGGAGTCCGCTCGGTGCACAGTCGAATTTTCCTCGACGAGGGCGCCGACCGCAGGTGTCTGGCTAATGACGTGTTCGGCCGGGACCGTGTCGTTAAGGGGCAGGGTGATCGAGCCGATCGTTAATTTGTTTCCAGGGAGGGCGGCATCGGCATCGACCGCCGGACCCGGTTCGTGAAACTGAAAATAAATCCATGGGTCCCAATAATTTTTCTTGGCATAGATCGTCGCCTCCAGGCAGATGCCTTTTTTAAATTCACCATTAGCCGAAGGGGCAGTGATAATGCCCTGCGGAAAAGCATAATTATCCGGCGGGACCACCACGCACACCAATAACAGCAAAGATAACGTCACCGATATCTTTCTAATCATGAATGCGCCTCCGGTTTTAAATATTTATTGGATCTGTGACCCACAGGAAGGGGAATGTTACCAACTTCAGAGAGTCTTTCAGCCGATAATAAAAACCGAATAACATTGAGCAATAACTATGCCCAATTAATTGATGCAGGGAAAAACATATATAATTTCAATCTGTTAGCTGATTATACGAGAAATGGTGCGAGCAGTTGATATTAACCTTCTGTCAATTTTTGTCAGCAATTGTGACAATTTTGGTGATCTCGAAAACAGTTGGCCACGGCTTGAACGATGCCGGCCGGTTATTTGATGTAATAACCGGAGACTCTCCATTCATTATCGTCGTCCAACATGGGTGTGATGGTCTCGATTGCCGAAATTTTATTTTCGAATGACGTTTTAAACTGGATGATGACATACTCGCCATCCGGAGCTCCCGGTAAAGATTTCTTATAGGTTTTTGACTTTAGATCTCTAACAATCAGCTGTCCCAATGGCATTCTGACGGCAGTCAACATTTGCTCCCATTTTTCTTTTGACAGTGCGTTCTTGAAATACACCGCTGACTCTTCCCAACTTTCGCCATATTCTCCTTCATCAATAAGTGCTAACCAGTTTTGTGCTGCTGTCACAGCTTCCGCGGTTTCAGCTTCACTTGCTTTTGTGCTGCATGACAAGCAAAGACAAAAAACAGCCATTCCAACTGCTGCATAGATTTTTGCACGAATCATATGAGTCTCCTCATTCAAGTTTAGATCGACAAAGCAGGATGTTTGTGTCGGCGGTTTTTTCTAATTCTCTTTATCGGCAAAATATCCAAAACGAATATAATTCTATGTTTTATATATTTTCCCATATCACGTCTAAATTTGCAAAAAATATATTTAAGTTACCGAGGGACATCCTAAAGGTATTGAAATGAAGCACCGTGATGGCTGTGCGGTTCATCCCGTCAATAAAGAACAGTTCAGTATTTGGGAAAATGAGCAGAATTGGGGGAGTGAATAAAGAGGTGTGAAATCAGGTGGTACAGATTCAAAGCTCCTGACAAGCAGCAGCCCGTGTTAATCTTAACCGTAATTCAATCTTCAAAACAGTTTTCACCGATCTCCACATCGCCGATGATTTCAGCACTTGGCGCCACCCAGGTACCCTGGCCGATTTGAGGGCATTGGCCTTCGATTTCATAAATTGGCAATTGAGTTCCTTTTTCGATTATATGGAAAGAGCGAGATTTTTCAATTATTTCTGGCAATCTTAAAATTGCCTTATTATTGGTTATGAGTCTGTAACTTTACTCTTTCTGTTGATCATTCTTTCTTCTTCAGGTATCGGCGGCGGAACGGTCGCGCCGGTAATTTTATCTACCGCACCAAAGCGTGGGGGGCAGGCTTCGAAGCAGGTGCCGCATTTGATGCATATATCCTGGTCGATGACATGGATTTTATTTTTGCCGCCTGCAATTGCCTCCACCGGGCATCTCCTGAAGCAGATCATGCAGGCCTGGCATTTGTCCGGATCAATGTGATAAGAAATCACCTCACTGAATAATTCGTCTATCTCCTGCTTTGTGAAAAGACCGTCATGTTCTTCCGGGTTTTGAAGGCGCGAGGCCAGCTTCTGTCTTTTCTCGATCTTGATGTACGGTACCAGCTGGCGGGCTTCTTCGAGTTTGGCGGCCAATTCATTTTCGTCTAATTCTTCGCTTTGGCCAAGCGGGCCCAAATCCTTAATGCTTCGGGTGAAGTCATCGACGACTTCGGTAAACAGATTGCCTTCACCGGAATTCATAAATTCGACCCTCAATCTGGCCGGGTTCAACCCGATGTGCTCCATGATTTTGCGACATAGAAGCACCATGTTCAGGGCATCGTAATTTCCATGGGTTATGTAGTTGCATTCATTGAGGCGACAGCCGCCGATAAACACGCCATCCATTCCATTGGCGAAGGCCCGCAGCACGAATTCCAGGTCGACCCGACCGGAACACATGACACGTACGAGCCTGATGTCAGTTGCATATTGCAGTCTGGAAACTCCAGCCATGTCAGCCGCACCGTACGCTCACCAGTGGCAGACGAAGCCCAGTATTTTGGGCTTGAATTTTTGACCTGCGTTCATTGGTTCCCCACTCATTGGCTTTTAACTCCCTTTACGATATTCCCGCCTGGCGGCCTGATTGGGAGTTATCTGTTACTCGTTATTCGTTACTTAGCCGAGTACAATTCATTAAATAAGATATATGCTAAAATCGAAAATTTACATTCACCGTGCGCCGAAAGCCCCCGCTTCGCGGGATGACATATCAGTTTTAAGATATTGAGGTATGCCTCCAATGCCGAATGCCGCTTCTCAACCGGCCAACCGGCTCAACGGGCAAACGGGCCAACAGACTAACCGACCGCCGCGTCGATCTGACTCAAGAGGTCGTCATCGGTAAAGTGCTTCAGATAAATCGCGCCGGTCGGGCACTTGGCATTGCAAAGGCCGTCGCCTTTGCAGAGGACCGGATTCACCACCGCCTTGGGGCCCTGGCGGGTTTTCTGAAACTCGATGGCATTGTAGGTGCAGGCTTCGATACAGGCCCCGCACCCCATGCATTTTTTCTCCGCCACCTCGCAAATCGACCCCGAGACGGTGACGACATCGTGGGCCAGCAGGGTTATAGCCCGGCTGGCCGCACCGTACGCCTGGTTGATCGCCTCGGGTATGTGCTTGGGATAGTGCGCCATGCCGCACAAATAGACGCCTTCGGTACCGAACTCAACCGGCCTCAACTTGACATGGGCCTCTTTGAAAAACGCATCCGGCCCTAAGGAGACTTTGAACAATTGCGATATGTCCCGGTTGTCGGCGGGGGGCACGACGGCCGCCGCCAATGCCAGGTAATCGGCATCGATGGCAAGCTTCTGGCCCAATATGGGATCGGTCACGGCCACCCTGACTACCGGACGGCCTTGCTGGGTGGCAGACTCCACCCGGGGCTGATCTTCAGGCTCGTAGCGGATGAACTTGACATCGTTGTCCGCTGCTTCCCGATAGTAGTCCTCCGAAAAGCCGTAGGTTCTGATATCCCTGAACAGGATGTAGATATCCATGGCGGGATTTAATTTTTTTAACTTCAGGGCGTTTTTAATGGACTGGTTGCAGCATATCCGGGCACAGTAGTTGCGGTCGTCGTTGCGGCAGCCGACACATTGAATCATCACCAGACATTGGGAATCAATCAGCTTCTCGTCGCCTTTAACGATCCGGTCCTCCAACTCGAGGCCAGTCAATACCCGGTCATTTTCCCCGTACAGGAATTCGGCAGGTTGATAGGCCTCGGCCCCTACCGCGATGACAGCCGCGCCATGCTTGATCTCGGCCGGCCCCCTTTCCGATTGCACCCGGGTGACGAAATTGCCGACATAACCGGTGGCCTCGGTAATGACGGCTTCGGTATGGACATGAATCAGCGGGTGCCGATAAACCTTGCGCACAATCTCTGCCAGATAGGCCTGAACATCCAGTCCATCCAGCGTGTAGTGGATTTTGCGGGCCATGCCCCCCAGGTCGGCATCCTTTTCCAGCAGGTAAACTTCATGTCCCTGCTCGGCGATGGACAGCGCACAGGTCATGCCGGCGATACCGCCGCCCACCACCAGCGCCGTCTTGTTGACCGGCAGGTCAATTTCTTTTAGCGGCTGCAGCTGGCTGGCGCGGGCCACCGACATGCGGGTGATGTCCTTGGCCTTGGCAGTGGCATCCTCCTTTTCCCGAAAGTGGACCCAGGAGCAGTGCTCCCTGATGTTCGCCATCTCAAAGTAGTATTGATTAATGCCCGCCTCCCGCAGGGTGTCGCGGAACAGCGGCTCCAGGGTTCTGGGTGAACAGGCTGCGACGACCACGCGGTTGAGTCCTTCTTCCCGGATCTTCTCCGCAATAGACTGGGCCGAATCGGTAGCGCATGAAAATAGTTGCTCCTGGGCGTAGACCACGTTGTCCAAGGTGCGGGAATACTCCACTACGGCCGGGACATCGACGACCCGGCCGATATTGGCGCCGCAATGACAAACAAATACACCGACCCGGGCCCCTTCCTCCGAGACATCCTTTTCCGGCGGGTATATCCTTTCCTTGGAAAGTCTGCCGCGCCGGTAGTCCAGGAATTCACCGCACTGGGAACCGGCGCCGCTGGCGGAAAAAACCGACTCGGGGATGTCCATCGGCCCCTGGAAAGCCCCGCTGGCATAAATTCCGGGCCGGGTGGTCGCCATCGGGTTAGCGGCAGCGGCCCGGCAGAAGCCATGGGAATTGAGTTCGATGCCGAACTGTTGCGCCAGGGTGTCATAAGCAGCCGGAGGATTCAACCCGATGGACAGCACCACCATGTCGAACTCTTCCTCTTTGACACCATCCTCATCCGCCGAGGCATATTTGACAATGACATTGTTGTTGGTCGGATTTTCGCCCACCACCGCCGGATAGCCCCTGATAAACCGAACGCCGGGAAGCTGTTCGGTTCGGTGGTAAAATGTTTCGAAGTCTTTGCTGTAGGAGCGAATATCGTTGTGGAATATCGTACAATCGGCCTCGGCGTCATGGTCTTTGGCTAAGATTACCTGCTTCTGGGTATAGGTGCAGCACACGGCCGAACAATAGCTGTTGGCTCCCGGGGTTACCCGCCGGGAACCGACGCATTGAATCCAGGCGATTTTATGGGGATGCTTCTTATCGGAAGCCCGCAGTATCTCGCCCTCGTAGGGACCGGTGGCACACAGCAGGCGTTCGAAGTCAAGACTGGTCACTACGTTGGGAAATTTGCCGTAGCCATATTCGTTGTTTACCTTGGGATCAAATGGTTCGAGGCCGGGCGAAAGAATTACCGCCCCCACATTGATCTCCATCTTCTCCGGTTTTTGGCGGAAATCGATGGCGTCGGTTTTGCAGACGTTTTCGCAGATGCGGCATTTTTTCTCTTTCAGGTAAATGCAGCTGTCATCGATATACGCCACCAGCGGTATCGCCTGGGAGAAGTAGATGTGGACGGCCTTATTCTCTGATATTTCCTGATTGTATTTGTCCGGGTATTCGACCGGACAGTATTCCATACAGGTTGCACAACCCGTGCATTTGTCCTCGATGACGTACCTGGGCTTTTTGATCAGGGTTACGTTAAAGTCGCCTGCTTCGCCTTCGACACTGTCGACTTCAGTATAGGTTAGAATCTCGATATTTGGATGCCGGCCGACCTCGACCAGTTTGGGTGAAAGAATTCACATAGAGCAGTCGTTGGTGGGAAAAGTCTTGTCAAGCTGGGCCATGTGGCCGCCAATGGCCGGATCTTTCTCGACCAGGTACACTTTAAATCCGGCGGCGGCAAGATCCAGCGAGGCTTGAATACCGCTGATCCCGCCGCCGACGACCATGACGTCGCCCATATTTTTGTCTGCCAAAGCCTGGCTAAGTTGTTGAATTCCTTCTTGCTGCAATAGTTCTTTTTCCAATTTGTTCGTCCTCGTCAGTTATCTAGTCCGGGCGTCGCCCTGAACGGAATGTTGGAATGCTGGAATAATGGAAATATGGGTATTGGGAGACTGGTTTTTGGGATCAATGGCTGAACATAAGCCTTGTAATGAAATCAAAATGAGTAACCACCCTGTTATTCGCCTGCCGTCGACCAACATTCCATTTTTCCAATATTCCATTATTCCCTAATATTTCTGATGCCTAAAATACCGCATAAATTCTTTGAGCTGAAGATATTACGAGACGCTATAGTGCTTCGGCGATCACTTCCGTGATGTCTTTGATCTCCAAGCCTTCATCATCCCCCAGGGTCAGCCGGCTCTCTTCAAAATGGGTTATGCAATAGGGACAAGCCGTCGCCAGCACATCGGCCCCTGCCGCCACTGCCTGTTCGAGCCTGAGGTCGGAAAATCTTTCGCCTTTCACGGTCTCCATCCAGATCCGGCCGCCGCCGCCGCCGCAGCAAAGGCTGTCATCAAACGCATCAGCCATTTCGGTCAATTCCAATCCCGCTATTTTCTGCAGCACTTTCCGGGGTTCGTCATAGATATCGTTGTGGCGACCGAGGTAGCACGGGTCATGATAGGTCACTTTTTTGTCGTATTTCCCGCTAAGCTCGAGCCGGCCCGTCTCTATCAACTCGTCCAAATATTGGGCGATATGAACCACCTCGAAATTTACTTTAAACTCAGGATACTCGTTGGCGAAAGTATGGTAACAATGGGGGGAGGAAACCAGGATTTTCTGCACCCCGTTGTCGATAAACGTTTTGATGTTTTCCCGGGCCAGGCGTTTGAATAATTTCTCGTCGCCCGTCTTGCGGATGCTTTCGCCGCAGCAATTTTCCTTTGAACCCAGAATTCCGAAATCCACTCCGGCCCGGTTCAGGATAGCGGCGGTGGCGCGCGCTACTTTTTTCAAGCGCGGGTCGTAGCACAGGTAGCAGCCCGGGAAATATAATATTTCCATCCCTTCGGTGTATGTGTTGACCGACAGGCCTTCGGCCCAATCGGCCCGTTTCTCCCGATCCTCGCTCAGGGGATTGCCTTTGCCAAGCAGACTGGCGCCGATGCCGCGCACCGGGCTGACCGGGGTGGGGAATACTCCGTATTCGGTGGCAATTCGGCGCAAAGATACCCCTGCCTCAATAATCGCAACACCCCGGGGACACTGCCGGGGGCAGTTGCCGCAAGTCGTACAGCGCCACATCTCTTCACTTTCGATATCGGTCATACCGAATGTCGCCTGCCGGATTATCTTGCGTATGCTGAAAGACCGGACCCGGTTCCAGGGGCAAACCGTATCGCATAATCCGCATTGATAACATAATTTGAAGGCGTCGCCACCGGCGGCCTTGATCTCATCGACGATCTCTTTATAGTCGGCTAGGTTCTCCACTGTTGTAACATTCCTCTTAAGGTCTTGCAGGACCAAATATTTGCAGCATCTTTTCAGAAACAGATGGTTTCAGGTGTCAGTGTTCAGGTGTCAGGACTTAGCACCTCATTTTTCTGACACCCGAAACCTGACACCTGACACCTAAATCCAATGAACTGCGCTTTTCAGAATTGGTTTGGTTAGGTAGTCAACCTTGAACCCTGAATATCTGAACGGGTAAATTGCTTTAGTCCTTCTTCGACATGCGGGCCAGGGCATCCACTATTTTATCCATGCCATATTTGTCTGCCAGGGATTCCAGTCCGATTTCCAGTTCCGCCTGCTCTTCCTCTTCTTCGACTTCTTCTTCCCTTTCTTCCAACACCAGGGCCTCCGCCAGGCACCACTTGACACAAAGGGGCTCTTCTTCTCCTTCGCACATATCGCATTTGAGCGGCAGACCGGAATCGGGTTCCTTGAACTCCGGCCTGGACGGGCAGGAAGCCCGGCAGAAGGCACATTCTTCGTATTCTTTCCCGTCAATCGTGTATTTGTCCCGACCGGCACACTCGGCCGGCGCATAGTCACCGGCATATACCGGGACATAGACATCTTTGATCGGGTCCCGAATCAGCCGGATGCGAGACCGTGCCGGGTTGTTGCTGCTGTATTTCGGCGCCGCGTGAAAGGCGGAGCAGATGACCTCACATGAGCGGCAGCCATTGCATTTATCGACATCGATTTTAATCGTTTTTACGATTTTCTTTTTCTTTTCAGCCATTACGACCGTACTCCCTTTTATAAGGTTCAAAGGTTCAAGGTTCAGCGTTCAGGGTTGCCGTTGCTACGCGGTAGTGACAAGAATTAGCCACACTGTTTTCAGCCGCCTAAGCTCAACTTACGTTTACCTCTCGATTATTATGCGGTTTGCCTCGGTGTCAATGAATCAAAGCTTTAAAATGGACCTGATCCGATCAACCTTGAACCTTGAACCTCTGAACGGTGAACCATTTTTTATTCCTGTGCGGTTTCCGCCGATGCTTCTTCAACGGGCACATCCCGTTCATCGGTTAAGATGCCCCGTTGCGCCAGGTCATCGCCGACATAGGCCAAATCCAGTTCCTGTAGGGATTCTTTCGTCGGAATTCCCTCGCTGTTCCACCCCTTGAATTCGTAATACGTGTCTAAAAGCTCCTTTTCCAGTTCTGGAAATCTTTTCTTCCAATGGTCCTCCGGCGGCTTTTCATCTTTGCGGCGCAGGCCTCTTCTTATATTGAACGCCCTGACCAGCGTGCGGTACCTTTTAGCGGCTTGGGACAACTTGTCTTCATCCATATCGATTCCGGCGCCGGCTGCGAAAAATTTCGGGATATTGTGAATATGGTAGGGCGGCTTTAAGTGAAATGATGACAGGCCGGTGCACATTCCAAGGGCGTCGTCGATGTAGTGCATCCGCTCCTGCCAGTCGACAATATCACAGGTCATGTCCACGGTCGGGTAATAGGGCATCGAGTTTTCGCCGCGTGGTTCCCAGTCCAGAAAATATTGCTTGAACCGGTCATCCGGCACCTGAAACCAATCCTTGACAAACTTCTCTCTATGTTCACGCTTGGGAAAAGGCGCCTGGGGAAACTGTCCTTCGATCTGGGTGATGTTCATTTTCTCACCGGTACAGTACATGAGAAAATAGATGGGATTGAGCATGCTTAACTTGAGCGGCAGCTGCTCGTGTTTTTTGATGTTGTTATGGGCATAGGCATCGGCGCCGTTGCCGATTTTTTTGGCGGCCCAATAAGTGCCGTCGGCCAGAACATCGCCGATGCCTTCCCGTCGGACAATTCGGTCCAGCAGCCAGTAAAATCGCTCATTATTTTCGGACGGCATGCCCGCCAGGTCCTCGTCCGTTAGAATACCGTCTTCGTAAAGCTCCAGGGCAAAGGCCATCACCTGGGGGGTCGAGTAGCCGTCCACACCGTACTCGGTTGCTTTCTGGGCAATTCGAAAACCAAAATCCAGGTCGGACATGGCCGCCATGGTGTAGGTCAGCTTCGAGAAACATTTCATCATATAGGTCGGCTGTCCAGGGGGGGTAATGGTAGCGCCGCATTTCATGGGACAGTTATAGCAGCTGATCAAGCGCGTGCGCATGGTTTCCATGGTCTGGGTCCATTGCTCGGCAATTTCGTCGGTCCAATAATCGCGGCGCCGATGCCGCGCATTGCCCCAGGAAAAATTCTCCGTGTGCCATTTCTCGTCATGAATGGCCATCTCCTGGGGCGAGCCCAGCACGGCCAATATCGGAATCACCCCCGGAATCGGATTATCTTCACGCCATTTAATATACTCCATGACTTCGTTGCAAAGCTCCATGAACTCAGCCGGTCGGGCAACGTTAATGTCCTTGGTGCCCCGCACAACGATGGCTTTCAAGCCCTTGTCGCCCATGACCGCACCGATGCCGCCCCGGCTGGCACTGGACCGGCCCTGTTCGATGGAAGCAAAATACACCCGGTTCTCGCCGGCCAGGCCGATCGCCGACACCTGGGCCTTGGGCTCCTTCAATTCCTGGCGCAGCAGTTCGGCTGTTTCAACAGACCCCTTGCCCTTTAAATGCGCTGCATCCCGTATTTCGACCTTGTCATTGTTGATCCACAAATAAACCAAATCCGGGGATTGGCCGCGGATGATCACTTTGTCGTACCCGGCATACTTCAATTCCGGTGCCCAGAATCCGCCCATCATGGAAAATGCCCCTAACCGGGTCTGGGGAGAAATGGTGGAAACAATGGTACGATTGCAGCCGATGGCAGGGGTGCCGCATAAAAGACCGGTGCCGAATATCAACAAATTCTCCGGAGAAAACGGCTCAACTTCAGGCCCAACCCGGTCCCACAATATTTTGGTATTGGTACCCAACCCGCCGAGATAAAGCTCGGTGTCTTTCGGATCGGATTCTACCCGGTCGATGCTTCCGCGTGATAGATCGATTTCTAGATTTATTCCTGTCTCTGCGTACCTCATTTTTTTCCCCTTATCAGTCGATGCGAATAATTTTTACCACCTTGCCCACCCAATCCGAAGGCAGATAGATGCGACCGGTGTTTCCGCGTGCTTTGACTTCTTTTTCAATCATTTCCACCCCGTAGACGCCGCACCTGGGCTTGGGGTACTTGCCGGAATTGTCCGTCTCTGGCCTGATTTTTTTCGATTCTGTTTCCTTTTTCGAGATAACCATTTTTTATATATCCGGCTCTAGGCACTCATCAAAAAAGCTATAAAGTAACTACAATTTAGCTATAAAGTGGTTATATGAGGTTCCCCGGATGATGTCAAGGAAAAAAAATAGCCGGAAATTTAATGCAATTCTTTCCAGTTGTAAATGATTGCACAATTGCGTATGTATGCTATAAACTAATATAAACCCTGTAACTTTACGATAAGTGCGTGGTAATTATGTTCGGCAAAAAAAATACACCATCTGAACACATCCTGATTATGGGCCTGGGTGGGGTTGGGTATTACCTGGCCAAACGATTGGTCCACGAAGGATACGCCATTACCGTGATCGAATCGGCAGGCAAACTCATTCGTGAAGCTGACGGCAGTCTGGATGCCCGGTTGATTCAAGGCAATGCCATGAGCATTGAATGCTGGCGTGAGGCCAACGCGGAAAATATGGATTACCTGATCGCCGTCACCGACAATGACGCCGTCAACATGATGGCTTGCCTCATCGCCCATCGCTTCGGGATCCAGCGTAAAATCGCCCGGGTGCGGTCGTTGGAATTCGGCAATGAAGATTCGTTGCTCACGGCCGAAGACCTGAAAATAGATCTGATTATTCATCCGGAAGAATTGGCGTCCCAGGAAATCGTCAGAATTATCAAACTCAGAGCAGGCAATGATATTATCGACATTGCGGACGGCCAGATCCAGGTTATGGCCATGCGTATCCGGGAATCATCCCCCCTGGCTTATAAAAAGCTGAAAGAATTATCCCAAATCCATCACGAATTTCCTTTTAGGGTGGTCGCCCTGGCGCGGGGGATTACGACGGTCATTCCGGGTGGTGATGATACGCTTATGCCCCAGGACCAGGTTTTTATCATGGCCGGCACATCGGATTTGCCCAAGTTGATGACTTTTACCGGCGTCACCCAACAGCACAGCCACCAGGTCATGATACTGGGCGGCGGCCTGGTGGGCAGCCGCGTGGCCCAGTTGCTGGAAAAAACCGTCAACGTCATCATGATCGAAAAAGATGAAATAACGGCCCAGGAATTATCTTTCTCTTTGAAAAATGCAGAAGTTCTGCATGGCGACGGATCGAATGCCAATGTGCTGCAGTTGGCCGGTCTGCTGAATATGGACACATTTATTACGGCCACCGGCGATAATGAAACCAATATCATGAGCTGTATGCTCGCCAAACATCTCATGAACGGTGAAAACACCGAGGACAAGCCCCTGCAAAGAAAATCGATCTGCCTCGTCAATAAAGAGGACTACCAGGTGCTGGCCGCCACCATGGGCTCGGACATCGCATTAAATAAAAAGATTCTGGCCGGCAACGAGATTCTCAAATTCATACGGATGGGGCAGCTGTTGTCCGTGGCTGATCTGCATGGTTTCGATGCGGAAATGGTGGAGATCGTGGCCGAGCCCAACTCCCTGATTACGCGCAAACCCTTGTCGAAATTAGATCCGACTTATCATGGCAAGATGATCATCGGCGCAATTTTTCGCGACGGGGAATGGCGGGTCGCCGTGGGCGACACCCAAATCAATGACAACGAGCGGGCGATCGTTATCTGCAAATCGCTGTCCTTGAAGGATGTGCAGCAGCTGTTTTTCGCTTAGAAGTGGTTTAATATAAAGCTTCGTAAATCCTTGCGTGCATTTCATATATTGCATTGAATATTTTGGATTTTAGATTTCGGATTTTGGATTGGCGGAATCGCTCCGCTCTATCTTTTTAGTAAAACCGATAGAATACCATTAATCCGCAAACCGCAATGCGCAATGCGGAAATACCTTAAATCCGAAATCCAAAATCCGAAATCCAAAATCTTTTTCTCAATTTTTCCAAAACGAGGGGTAAAACACGACCAGGGCCGAGAACATTTCCAGCCTTCCCACCAGCATATTCCATGACAAAAACCACTTTCCGACCGCTGAAATATGGGCGTAGTTTTCGGACGGTCCGATCGTGCCGAAACCCGGCCCGATGTTCATGAGGGTGGCAATCACCGAACTCATGCCGGTGACATAGTCCATGTCATCCACCAGCACCATAAAACACCCCCCGCCCAGTATCAGAAAAATATTGACGATAAAATAACATATCGCCAGGTCGATTATGACGCGGTCGACCGGCCGGCGGTTCAACCGGACGGTGACTACCGACATGGGCTGAAAGAAGATCCTTTTTATGGAGGCCTTCATATACTTCCAGATGATGACGTAATGGACGACCTTGATGCCGCTGGTGGTCGATCCGGCGCAGGCCCCGATAAAACAGGTAGCATAGAGAAACATCTGAGCGGCCTGAGGCCATTTTTCGTAATCGGCCGTGGTGAACCCGGTGGTCGTCAGCAGCGATATGACCTGAAAGGTGGCGTAGCGAATGGATTCCGCCGGGCCGCCGTAGGTATTTTCCTTCCACAGAATCCAGGCCACGACTCCGCAAAAGAAAAGTAAAAAGCCTACATACCAGCGAAACTCGGTATTGAATCTAATGACTTTCCATTCGCCTTTGACCATATGGTAGAACAACATAAACGTCATCCCGCCGAAAAACATGAAGATGATGATCACCCAATCGATATAGGCGCTGTCATAATATCCGACACTGGCATTTTTGGGCGAATAGCCCGAGGTCGACACGGTCCCGAACGCATGGCACAAAGAATCGAATAGGGACATGCCGCCGAAACATAACAGCAGTGTTTGCAGGACATTCAGCGTCAAATAAATGCCCCAGAGCCAGACCATGGTATCCCGGTTGCGGGGGATGAATTTTTCTTTGGTAATCACCTGCCCGGGACTGGACTCGGCCCGAAAGAGGCGCACGCCGCCCATCCCGTGGGGCAAAAAGATGACGGTCAAGGTCAGAAACCCCATACCGCCGAGCAAATGAGTTTGGCTGCGCCAAAACAATAGCCCGTGGGGGACGATTTCAATATCCGTCAAAATGGTTGCGCCACTGGTAGTATACCCGGACATCATTTCAAAAAAAGCATCGGTAAAGGACGGAATCGAGCCTTGAATCATGAACGGCAGGGCCGAGACGGCCGAAATCACGATCCAGCCGAATACGGCAATGAAAAATCCGTCTTTGATATTCAATTCATGATGCCTGCGAAAAAACCACCACAGGGGCAGCCCGCATAAGATCGTCACAATCGCGGATAGAAACAGGGCGAACAGGTCGTTCTCCCCGTAGTAGATAGAACAGACCAAAGGAAATGCCATTGAACTGCCGGTAACAACCAGCAGTGTTCCCAGGACATGCGCGATGGATGCATAATTCATAGGCGATTCAATCCAGACCTTGTCTTTTAGTGCGAAAAAATGGCCGTGAACCTTTGTGCGTCAAGGGATTGCAAGAAATTGGGCATGGGTCTAATTCAGGAATTCAGGAATTCAGGGATTTAGGAATTTAGGAATTGAAGTAATTCTATATTTTTTTACTTATTGATTTTATCCTTTAATCCCTCAATCCCCCAATTCCTCAATATGGCACATTTAGACGTAGATAATATTCAAAAAAGTTGATTCATTCTAAATATGAGCTCCGAAAAGTAATTATATCATATACCATCGAAGATCCAACAAAGGTTTTATCTGCTTTACATGAAATGCGCGGAAAAATCAAAAGCCATATTTTCGTGCGAGATCCAAGTTAAGGATTTTAGACTGACTATTTATCAATCTGAATTGACAATCGCAGAGCGGTTCATTATTATCTCTTGAAATCCACCATGAAAAAATCAAATGTCACCAAAAAATTGAAACCTGAAGCAGCACCCGGGGAATCCCGGGGCCAATGGGGCGGCTGGCTGGTGATCGTCACGGCCGCAATCGGCCTGGGCATCTGCCTGTATCTTTATTCCCTGCATGTATCTCTGCTCATGGGTGAAATCAAGGGCGGGATTTTGTGCGGCACCGACAATGGGCTTGGCTGCCATGCCGTGGCCTCCAGCCCGTACAGCATTTTCCTGGGGCTTCCGCTGGCAACGTGGGGGGCGATATTTTACAGCACCATCATAATTCTGGCATGCGGGGGGCTCATTTTCCGGCGTGACAGCGGACCGGTGTATTGCCGCTGGGCCCTTTATCTGGCATTTTTGGCGCTGGCCTTTGATCTGTACCTGGGCCACATTATGATTTCAAAAATAGGGGCCATCTGCCGGCTCTGCATCGCCACCTACCTAACCAATATTGTGATTGTCATTATACTTGTGATAACGATCCGGCAAGAACCCAAATCCCGGAGTAAATTGATCGCCATATTCCTTTGGACCAAAGAGATCCAGGGTCCTGATCTGTATTACCGCAATGTGATCAAAGGGCTTCTGATCGGCGGCATCATACTGGCCGCCGCGACCGGGGTTGCCGGTTCGCAGTTTCTTGCAAACTCACTGACCGAAAATGATCGGGAACGGCTGGCAAAGATCAAGAAAAACCTGTCACGCCAAAAACCCAAGTTGATAGCCGGTGAGAATCGGCCGTATATGGGGGCCGCCAATGCGAAGTTGACGGTGGTCGAGTTCAGCGATTTTTTATGCCCTTACTGTGCCAAAGCAGCAAAATACCTCAAGCTTTCCGAATCTGTCAATCACGATACCGCGCGCTTTATTTTCCGACACTATCCCCTGGACAATACTTGCAACCGGCGGCTTTCTTCAAATGTGCACCCCGGGGCCTGTCTGCTGGCCGAAAGCGCCGCCTGTGCCGCTGAACAGAACGGGTTCTGGCAATTTCACGATATCGCCTTCGAAACCAAAGGCAAAATTTCCCGCGCCAAGGTGCAGGAAATCGCGGCGGATATCGGGCTGGAGTTAAACGCTTTCAACAGCTGCCTGAATTCCGGACGCGGACTCAAGGTCGTCCAAGAAGACATCGAAGCCGGCATCAGGGCCGGTATCCGAGGAACTCCGACCGTGTTTGTCAACGGCCGGAGACTCGGCGGCGTTCCCAAGCCTTGGGTTCTCAATGAAATCCTGCAATTCGGTGCCGAGAATCTGTCCCAGATTGAATAAGCAAAAGTCAACAGCGGTGAAAGAGAGGGCAATTCATGAGCAACGCCCATCCAACGGATCGCCTTCAGTTGCTGACACCTCGTGTGAAACTACAGTGAAGGTTTCAGGTTTCAGGTTTCAGGTGTCAGGATTTAGTGCCCTAATTTTCTAACACCAGGAAACTCGAATGAAACCGCGTATTTCAGAAATGTAGGGCGGGCCACTGTGCCCGCCGAAACCGGTCGGCACGGTGGCCGACCCTACGCTGGCGTATGAACAATGTTTCTATCATCGATCAGACTGGCCGCTGGCGGCCAGAGGCAGCGCTCGTGTGAAACATCTACATTAACCCCAAGAAAGGGATTTTAAATTGTGCTCGTCCTCGTACTCGTCCTCGTACTCGAGTTTGAAAGCGGCTCAAAAGCTTCGAGGACGAGCACGAGGACGAGGACGAGTACGAAACGACCAATGAGTTCATAGGAAACTGCGTAAATTTGGCGCAGTTTCTTTTCCGATCAGACTAGACGCCTGCGGCCAGAGGCCGTGCTCGTGTGAAACTTCACTACATCGGTGCCGAAAAATAATGAACGTCGAACATCGAACATCCAACGTCGAACGTCCAGTATGGAGTCGATTCTCTCAACCTTTTTTACAATAGACCGTTCGACAAAAAGCTCACGACAGGCAGAATACATTATTCGATGTTGGATGTTCAACGTTCGATGTTCAATGTTCATCAGTTTCTTTCTCGATCAGACTGGACGCTCGCGGCCAGAGGCGGCGCTTGTATGAAACTTCAGGCAGCCGGATCCTCTGGGCCCGGATCTTTACTGCCGTTCCGTCCTGCCTTACCAATGGGCATAGATATTGGCGCTGTCGGCAAATGCCAGGTTGCCTTCCATAAATGCCTCTAGGGCATCTTTGACCGTACCGGAAACATCACTGACCACTTTGATGCCTGCGGCCTGGAGGGTTTTGTATGCATTGGGGCCACAGTACCCGGTCATGAGAACGCTGGTACCCGTTTTGCCCAGCATGGCGGCGGCCTGTATACCGGCACCTTTGAAGGCATTTAAATTCTCGGAATTATCAAATACCGTCACCTTATCAGTGTCTGTATCGATGATGAGAATATAGGCCGCGCGCCCGAATCTGGGATCGATCTGTGAGCCAAGGTCGCGGCCCGGTGATGAAATCGCAATTTTCATTCTCGCTGTCTCCTCTAAGCCTGGTTGCAGCCACCCCCGCCCCCGCCGCACACCTGATCCTCCCGGATTTGAGGCAGCTTGCCGGCGATTAAATCCTCCACCACCGGTTTTATCTCGGCCCGTTGGGAATCATGATAGACGTCAATGCCGACTTGTTTGAATCCCATGAGTGGGCGCAGGCCGATTCCTCCGACCACCAGCGCCTTGACATTGTGACTGGCCAGCAGACTGACCGGCACCATGCAACCACCCTGGGCATGTCCCTGATTGCCGATAGTTGAAATGTGTTTGATCTCCCCATCCTCGACATCGACAAAGGTAAATACATCGCAATGGCCAAAGTGGCCGGATCTGGTTGCGTCCAATCCGCCTTCTCCATTCGACGGGACCGCTATTCTACCGTTTTGCATAATAAAATTTCTCCTTGAATGTTAATTGGGGTTTATATTTGAATGAAACATCTTACTACAATGATTTCGCATGTTGCAAAATCGCCAGCGTCCTTTTCTCCGTCCATGGGATCCAACGATGATACCTGATTCCAACCCCTGGTTGATGAAACGGGTGACGGCATCCTCAATTTCCCCGGTTATCCAGGAATAGATTCTGATACCGTTGTGATTCAGCTGCTGCATGGACGCCAGATCTATCCCACCGCAAATCACCGTGTCAACCGCCAGATCAACCAGCCGTTTAATCTTGGCTGATGACGACCAGTTTTTGGTGGGCAGTTGATCCCGCTTGACGACGCTGTTCTTTTCAATTTGCAGCAGGATAAAACCCTGGGTGCTGTCAAAACGCGGTGATATTTTAGTACGAAAAGCCGGAATTGCGATTTTCATGCTGATTTCTTCCCTCCGAAAGCTTGTACCTCCCGCTTTGGTATCATGGATTCCAGCAGTCCCTGTTAAACCGACTTTGAGATTTTCATTTTACCGGTAACTTGTTTAGCACGTGGCGTGCCAAAGGCTGGAGATAAATGATTGTCCAAATATTTTAACAGCTTGGGTAACAATGGATGCCGTTTTCGTAAAACGAAACATCAGCAATGCGTTGCAGCATTGCAATATATGATTGCAAATAATTGCATTTGTGCAATATAATATCCTGATCGAATAGAACTCGATTATTGGGTATTAGGTATTGGGTATTAGATAGTTACCAATAATATTTTGCGCAAAAAGCGCAAAATATTATTGGCATCTTTGTAAGGTACTAACAAACAAGCATTTACAATGATTCGAATTGATTTCAACTTTTTGTATTTTTATGATACCAGCTTGTCCCGGTGGGGTATCTGTAAATCTGATTTTAGCTGCTTTGACGGTGACGGCTGAATTAAATAGATCCGCCGAAGGCGAACCACAAATATTCAATCTTCAATCTTCAATATTCATTTCCGGCTTGTCCGGGTTGGGCATCAGGGAGAATAATTTTGAGCACAATTAAAAAAACCGTAAGCAAAGTCAAACACCGCAATAATAATTTTGAAACGATACTTGATTCTATTGCCGATGGGGTATTCACCATCGACCTGGACTTCAATATTACCTATTTCAACAACGCCGCCCAACAGATTACCGGGGTGCCTGTGGACCAGGCGCTCGGACAGAAATGCTATGATGTTTTTCGGGCCAATATCTGTCAGACCATTTGTGCCCTGGGCGAAACCATGAAAACCGGCAAGCAGAGCATTAATCTTCCGATCGACATACTCAACAGCGAAGGCTACACCGTTCCGGCCAGCGTCAGTACATCGGTGCTAAAAGACCAGGACGGAACAACAGTCGGCGGAGTGGAGATTTTCAGGGATCTGTCGGCCGTGGAAATGCTTCGCAAGGAGATCAGCAATCGATATCATTTTGAAGACATTATCAGCAAGAATCATGCGATCCGGGAGATTTTCGATATTCTGCCGGATATCGCGATGAGCGGCAGCACGGTATTGATCGAAGGACCCAGCGGCGCCGGCAAGGAGCTGTTTGCCCGTGCCATTCACAACGTGAGCGGTAAAAAAGGGGATTTCGTGGCGGTCAGCTGTGCGGCGCTGCCCGACACCCTGCTGGAATCGGAACTATTCGGCTACAAAAAAGGCGCTTTCAGCGAGGCCAAAACGGATAAACCCGGCCGGTTTACCCGAGCTGCGGACGGAACCTTATTTTTAGACGAGATCGGTGATATCTCCGCCGCCCTGCAGGTCAAGCTGTTGCGTGTCATACAGGAACGCGAGTATGAACCATTGGGGGCCACCGTCACCGCCAAAACCAATGCCAGAATTGTCGCCGCCACGAACAGAAACTTATCCAAACTTGTTGGACGCGGCACTTTTCGGGAAGATCTCTTCTATCGCCTGAACGTTGTAAAATTGGAACTTCCGCCTCTCAGTCGTCGCCGTGAGGATATACCCCTGCTGGTCTATCACTTCATTCAAAAGTATAACGCCCTAAAGGCCAAAGACATCAAGGGTATATCCGAAAACGCGCTTGGAATATTGATGCAATATAATTTTCCGGGAAACATTCGGGAGTTGGAAAACGTTGTCGAATACGCCTTTGTGCTGTGCCGTGGCGACACGATCCGAACCAAACACCTATCGCGCGAGATTCTCAATGCCAGGGAATTTGCCGCTCAAGCAGTGCTCGATTCGCCAACTTCCCACCTGCATGCCGCCGAGAAGAAAGCTATTGTCGAAGCCTTGCAACGGCACAACCACAACCGGGGAAGAACTGCCGCGTATCTGGGCATCAACAAATCAACCTTGTGGCGCAAGATGAAGAAGTACAGGATTGAATGAAACCCGTCGATACCGCCGATTAGCCTGCTAAGTATCGTCAAGGAGATTTGTGAAGCCGTTGATTCGGAAAGCTTCATTCAATAAATCACAATTTTCAAGCACCAAATTACAAAAAAATCCCAAATCCCAATATTCAATGACCAAAACATTCAACTAAGTTGTGTTCCAATGCTTCGCTATTCTATGGCCAACCTGGACAAGCCGTTTGGAGCGAAGCGTAAATCCCGATTTGTCGAGGAATTGTTCGGGACATTTCAGTTGTTTGGAATTTTGAATTTGAGCTATTGGAACTTATTTGTGATTTGATTTTTGGTGCTTGGAATTTTTATTGGTCGGGTAATAAATTGCTTATCCAAATCAGTCCTGCGGTTGATCCGGCTGCCAGCTAGCCCCTGCGACAACGGCATGGCAGGCGACCTGAATCCCGCTTTCCAGGGTGACCAGTTCCGGGTTGACCTTGCGGCAGTGAGCTGCCATCAGGGGGCAGCGGGGGTGGAAGGGACAGCCGCCGGGCGGATCGATGGGGTTGGGGATCTCGCCGGCGACCGGTGCCCTTTTGCGACCCGTCATCTCTACATCCGGAATCGTTTCCAACAGCAACTGGGTATAGGGATGCAGGGGGTCGTCGAAGATGTTGTCCACCGGGGCGACTTCACAGAGCCGGCCCAGGTACATCACCCCGACATTATCGGCCATATGGCGAACCACGGCCAAATCATGGGAAATGAACAGATAGGTTAAATCGAATTCTTTTTGCAGCCCTTTCATCAAATTTAATATCTGAGCCTGGACCGACACATCCAACGCGGAGGTCGGTTCATCACAGACTATAAATTCAGGCTCGCTGGCCAACGCCCTGGCAATGGAAATGCGCTGGCGCTGTCCGCCCGAGAATTCATGAGGGTACTTCTCGCCGTCGGCTGCCGACAGACCGACCTGGGTGAGCAACTCCGCCGTTCGTTGCGATATGGCCGCGTTGTCTTTCAGCAGTCCAAAGGCCCGGATGGGCTCACTGACAATCGCCGCCACCCGCCAACGCGGATTCAGGCTGGCATAAGGATCCTGAAAAATCATGGCCATGCGCCGGCGCAACTGTTCCATCTGGGCCCGGTTGGCGACGGTGGTCATGTCGACACCGTCAATTTCAATTTTCCCGGCCGTCGGGGGATGGAGCCCTACCACCAAATTGGCCACAGTGGATTTACCGCAGCCCGATTCTCCTACCAGGGCAAAGGTTTGCCCCTTGCTGATGTCGAAATCAATGCCGCTGACCGCTTTTAAGATCATGCGGGGTTTGCCCTCCAGCAGGCGATTGAGCAAGGGTTTGGAAACATCAAAATAGCGCTTCAATCCGCGGACGCGAAGCAGGGGGGAACTCTGGTTTTTCAACTGTTCTTTGGACATCATTTTAGTTCTTATTTAGTGTTCGAACGGGTATCCAGAACTCTTTGATATTGCTGATTAATATCGCATAAAAGGAAAACGAAGATTTTCCAGTTTAATGCATTTTTTACTTGCATTAAAAACTCGTAAACGGTAGTTATCTT
>Ga0209678_1000196_pt1 | contig 24637 bp, 16 predicted proteins | sample WorMetilvaeELBA1_FD_187404 | JGI IMG/M metagenome (GOLD analysis project Ga0209678, IMG submission 187404) | Marine gutless worms symbiont microbial communities from Max Planck institute for Marine Microbiology, Germany - Olavius ilvae ELBA.1... ...
CTAAAATCTGAGATTGCAATGATTGACTCTGGTTAATTGAATTTTCAAAGAACCGGCTCGGATCGGACCCGTGGAGTGTTGCCTAAAAAAAATTGAAATTTTTTGCTTGACTTCTTCTTGGTGCTCTACATAAGATTCAAGTTCATTCAGATAGAAGTTAATAGCTCGTGGGAATGGCCTCGATTCGACTGAGCTCGTCGCAGGCCGGCCACGATTACCCGGATATTCGCGGTTAAAAACCGCTCCCACCATCTGTAGTAGCGCTATGGATCAAAAGTAGTTTCTTTCTCGATTTGGTTGCACGCTCGCAGCCAGAGGCAGCGCTTAAACCGGCTTGTGAGGTCGAAGCCGAAGGCGAAGCCCCAAACCTCTGAACCCTCGGGCCCTTAACCTTTAACCTTTGAACCCCTGAACTCTGAACCTCTGAACCCCTGAACCCCTGAACCCTGAACCTCAGAACCCCTGAACCTTGAACCCCTGAACCCTGAACCTCTGAACCTCAGAACCTATATCTCAACCCATTCACCTATCCGGGCCGACTCCCGCACGTGCTCGATGATGTGCTGAATGTATATTCCCTGGTCGAACCCAGGATTGCCGGCCTTTCCTTTGGAGACATTGTCCAGAAAGCTGTAGAGGCTGGCCACGTGCGCCCGTATCCAGCCGATGGAAAATTTGGGTCCCGGGAAACTCGATTCGGGATAGCGCTGCCCGCAGTCAACAATGGTCCAGCCTTTCATACCCCCCAATGGCTTATCCGGTATTCCGGCGTCGTAGACCTGCAGATGATGGGGCTGCATACTGTTGAAACGGATTGCACCCTTCGATCCATGGAGTTCGAAACGAAGTTCATCCTCGGTGCCGGTTGCGGTCTTGCTGCCTTCCATCACGCCGCAGGCGCCGTTTTTCATGCGAGCAATGACAACGAAGCTGTCCTCTGCTTCAACCTTTTCCATGCGGTTCGGATCGTCCGCGGCCGGCCGCCGGGAATAGGCAATCCGGCTGGCGGCGGTCAACCGTTCAAAGTCTCCTAGCAGCGCCTGAACCAGATCAAACACGTGGGCCCCCAAATCGGCGATTACGCCGCCGCCATATTGGGCGGAGAGCTTCCACTTCAAGGGAGTATCCGGTGTGGCGCTGCCTGAGTGCAGATAAGAGGCCCTGAACTCATGGACATCGCCGAGAAATCCGTCTTCCGTCAGTTGCGCAGCCCGCAAAGTGGCAGGGAAAAAGCGGCATTGAAACGTCATCTGGGCGGTTGCCGTGTAGCCGGTTAAAGCGTCTTTGATTTGGGCGGCTTCAGCGGTGGTTGCCGTCAGCGGTTTATCACAGTAAATGTGCTTATTGTTTTGAATGGCCGAAAGCAGCATATCCCGGTGCAGGTGATTAGGTGTGCAGATATGGACGATGTCCACATCCGGGTTTTCAGTAATCTCCCGGTAATCGGCAACGGCCGCGTCCACCTGAATCTGCTCGCACCCCTGGCGGGCAGTTTCCCTGCTGGAAGTTCCGATATGCGTGATGTGGGTCCGAAAGCCGGCTTGCGGATAATAATACGGCATCGTCTGGTGTGCGAAGGCGTGCACCTTACCGATAAATCCGAAACCGAGAATGCCGACAGTGTAGGTTTTCATTGTATCTGGGTTAATAGGTTCAAAGTTCAAGGTTCAAGGTTAAAGTGACCCAACGGTTCTCGAACGATCGCATTGCGAATTAATCGGTCGAGTCTTATGTTTCATCACCCCCTGGGCGAAAGCGGTAAACCCGGAATTGACAGTCATTGAAATCGCGGCTACCCCGCTAAAAAGCAGCGGGATGTAAGCACAAGCCGCTTTTTCAGTCTGGAGCTGGCAGACGCCCCACAGCCGGCCCTTTGTTTTAATTCAGCGGTTTTCTATCCTCTGCGACTGCGCTTCGCTAAGCTTTCCGACTTTGTCTCGCCTGAGCTCGTCGAAGGCCGAATTCCGGCTTCCAAATTCCTTTTTCTGACCTCGGTCCTCTGTCATCTAACCTCCGTCTTCTGTCATCTGACCTCGGTCCTCTGTCCTCTGACCTCTGACCTCTGTCTTCTGCCATCTGTTATCCGTCCTCTGTCCTCTGACACCTGACACCTGACACCTGAAACCCGTCTTTCTTCATTTGGCCACAAAACAAAATAGAACAACTTTAACTCACAACCCATGACGAACTTCTACTCAATCCCAGCCAGCACCAGCTTGCCGATCATGCTGCCGGATTCGAGCTTGCCATGGGCTTTGCGCAAATTTTCGGCAGTCAAGGCGCCATAGTTTTCCGTCATAGTGGTCGCGAGCACCCCTTCGTCCAGCAGCCGCGCAGCCTCGTTAAGCAGATCGTGCTGGGCCTAGCATGTCCGGGGTTTTGAACATAGGTCTCGTAAACATCAACTCCCACATGAAGCCCACGCTTTTGGCCTGGAAAATGCTGATGTTCACCGGCTGACCGTCTTTGGTCTCCACGATCGTGCAGATTCTGCCCTGGGGTTTAATGACATCGGCCATGTTCTGAATGTGCTTTTCGGTGCTGTTGAAACACAGGATGTAGTCGACCTCATCAGAGCCGATCCGCTTGAATTCTTCGGCAAACGGTTTATGATGGTTGATGATTTCATCGGCGCCCAGCTTGCGGCACCAGGCGGCTGTATCATCCCGCGAGGCGGTAGCGATAACCCTGCATCCGGCGACTTTTTTGGCGAGTTGGATGGCAATCGACCCCACCCCACCCGCACCGCCGATGACGAGTACCGACTTGCGGTCCTGGTCGGAAGGAATCGCTTTTTCAACACCCAACCTGTCAAAGAGTGCTTCCCAGGCGGTGATGGTGGTCAACGGCATGGCCGCGGCCTGCTCGAATGAAAGAGAAGCCGGCTTGCGCCCCACGATCCGCTCGTCCACCACGTGAAATTGACTGTTGCAGCCCGGACGGGTGATGTCGCCGGCGTAGTAGACTTCATCGCCGGCTTTAAACAGTGAAACCTCGCTGCCGGTGCTCTCGACCACCCCGGCCACGTCCCAGCCGATGATTTGCGGCTGCTCCTCCACCGTTTTCAGCCGTGATCGGACCTTGACGTCAACCGGGTTGACGGATACGGCTTTCACCCGCACGAGCAGATCCCGGCCATCGGGTTCAGGCGTCGGCACCTCGACCTCCACCAAACTCTGCGGATCTTCCACTGGCAAGTATTGATAAAATCCGATTGCTTTCATGGTTATTTCCTTATGGTCATAGTTGTTGTCTCATAAACCGGTCACGCCGGAGTAAATTGCCACCAAGGCACCAAGCAAAGCTGTTGATTCTTCTATAAGCTTTTGGCCCTTGAGACATTTTTTTGACATCATGTTGCAGAAATCTGCAGGTTTTCCGCCACATGCGGATCAGTGTTCAAGTTTCAGAAACCAGCACCTCGGTTCCCTGACACCCGAAACCTGACACCTGAAACCTATTAACTGTTTTACCGCTCCTGCTTCAGGGTGTTGTACAAATCGAACGCCTTTTCCGGCGTTTCCCGGTCGTGCACGACCGCCCGCACCGCCTGGATCATGGCGATTGGGTCACCGGCCTGGAAAATGTTGCGTCCCATATCAACGCCGCTGGCACCTTGATCGATGGCCTGGTAAGCCATGGTCAGCGCATCCAGCTCGGGCAGTTTCTTGCCGCCGGCCAGTACGATCGGCACCGGACAGGTCGAGGCCACTTGCTCAAAATTGTCACAAAAGTAGGTTTTCACCACATGGGCACCGTTTTCGGCACACACCCGTGAAGCCATGGACAAATAGCGTGCGTCGCGCGCCATGTCCTTGCCGACGGCAGTGACTCCCAGAGTTGGAATCCCGTGGCGGGTTCCCAGGTCAACCGATCGGGTCAAATTTCGAATCGTCGTTGCTTCAAAACGATCGCCGACGGCCACCATGACGGCCAGCAGGGATGCGTTGAGCCGGACCGCCTCTTCGATGTCCATGAGGCATTCATCGTTTAATTCAGTCAAAACCGTCGTCCCGGACGAGTAGCGCAATGAAATAGGCTTACCGGCGGTCGGCGGCACAACGGTGCGCAGCGCGCCCCGGGTGCACATCAGGCAGTCGGCGTACTCGATCAGCGGCACAATCGTCAAATCCATGCGCTCCAGCCCCGAGGTCGGTCCCATGAGGTAGCCGTGGTCGAAGGCCAACATCACCGTGTTGCCCGACACGGGATTGAAGATACGGGCCAGCCTGTCTTTCATGCCCCATTCCAGGGAATTGGAGCCTTTCAGAAAGAATCCTTCTGTTGTTTGAGGTTTATCCGAGTAGTACTGTTTTCCTTCTTTCAAATCATCAACATCTGGCATTGTTTTTCCTCCTTCTTTTGGGATTGGTAGTAAAAAGTAATGCAAATATCTCAAAAAAAACATATTCGCCACTAAGACACAAAGGCACAAAGCAGGATTTTTCGGTATCTATTTCTTTGTGACTTGGTGTCTTGCGGCTATTTTCACGGATCACCAGGAAAAGTTAAGATCAAACCATAATCTTATTCCGCGTATCATCCCCTAAACCGAGTGCCTCTTCATCCACCCCGATGCTCAATCCGATGAGCTGAGATATTAGAATTGCCGGGACAAACTGCTCGTTATCGAGCGGGATAAGATCGGATTGGCTATTTTGTTCGAAGTGCATCTGGCAGTAGGTGCAGGCCGTACACACAAAATCGGCTCCAGCCTGTTGGGCATTCAGCAACTTTCGTTGCATCTGTTTCAGGGCAATCTTCCGGTTTTTATCCCACTGCGGGTTGCCGCAGCATTCCGTACTCATGGACCAGAAGACGCTTTCGGCGCCGGTCACCGCCACCAGATCGTCAAAAAGGCCGGGGACAAGCGGATTGTCGTACATCGTCACGTTGCCGGGGCGCAGGGCATGGCAGCCGGTGTGGATGGCCACTTTTATTCCTTCGAGGGGATTGACGACGGCATCACGCAGTGTTTCAACCCCAACATCCTCATGCAGGATCGTTAAAAGATGTTTGACTTGGGTATGCCCTTGCCACTGCAGTCCTTCCGGCCGAAGCATGGTGTTGATTTGATCGAAAACAGCTTCACGCTGCTTTAAATAAAATTCAACAAATTTCAGGCTGCCGAAGCAGCATTTGCAGGGCGTGACAATGTCGGTGTGTTGCCGTTCGGCAAGAGCCAGGTTGCGGGCGCCTGCCAATAGAAAAGATTGAAAATCGATATCCCGCACCGGGTAGCCGCAGCAGTTGAATTCCAAATCCAGCAATTCGACGCCGAATCTGCTCAACAGTGCCAGGGTCGAGTTGCCGTATTCCGGCAGATAGTAGGGGATTTTGCATCCTGCAAAATAACTATATGGCATCACATCTTCCTATACTATTTTTGAAGTAATCGCGTCTGTTTTAAATAACCGGCAGCTGAAATATCAGGCTTGAGGTTTCAGGTTCAGGTGTCAGGTGTCAGGAAAAACAAGCCATGTAGGCTTGTCACCCATCCATTTAAAAGTGACTGAGCATAACGATTCCACACTTCGACATTCTGCAATTCGCTGTCCCAATTATGTGTTTCAAATAAGGTTTCAGCGACTCTCCTTCCTGACACCTGACACCTGACACCTGAAACCTATACTCTGCTTCACCCAATAGATAGAATTCCTCAAATATTCAATCTTCATTCTTCAATCTTCAATACGCTCCTCTCCGCATTAACCAGACTGAGACAATCTCGGCGCCTCTGTAGTTTGTCGGTACCCCTTGTTCCTCAGTTCATACATCATTTCGGCCACCGGGATCGCTTTGGGGCAATGCTCCTGGCACTTGAAACACATAAAACAATCCCAGGCCATCTTCGAATCGGCCGCCCGCTCCGTTATGCCCAGCCGATAGGTGTTGACGATCTGCTGGGGTGTCAGGTCCAAGTATCCCAGAAGCCGGGGATCCTGCTGATAGTCGGCGACCACCGGGCAGACATTGGTGCAGGTCCCGCACTGGATACAAGCTGAAAAGGATACCGGACTGGCGGAGTAGTTCATCAGACACGGCTCGGCTGCCGCCCCGGCTGCCTCTTTGGATGTCGGTGCCGGTCGGCCAAAGGGAACTCCTTCCCGGACCTGTCGATAGGGTTCGGAAGGACCGCTGGATGCCAGGTCCGCTTTGGATGCCAGCCATAGATCCTGCAGATTGATGCCGGCCGGGCATACTTCCGTACAGCGATTGCATTCGGTACAGATGAAGCTGCCTTCGTTAAGTCTGGCGAGTTCGATATCGCTGGCCAGGCCTTTGTGAACATATTTTTTCAGTGACCCCAATTTGTGGGAGGGGAGAATATCCAGATTACCCACTACACGGTTGATGGGTTCCACCGAGCAATGCCAACTGCACTGACCACAGTTCATGCAGGCATCCAGAGATACGATCCGCCGCGTAGCTCGATTGGCCGGCTGCAGAGCCTGATTGTCTTCCAGGCTGCGCACCGCAAGGCTGATTGAACTGGTAAACAGATGCATCAGCTTGCTGAAGGGAAAGTAGGCCAGCAGTGCAAAGCAGCATATAAAGTGGATCTGCCATAACATATGATCCAGGCGAACCGCATTGGCCCAGACCCCGATCGGATGGAACGCTTTGCTGATCGGGTTCGATATAAAAGCAGAGCTTGGTCTGGCATGGCAGTCGATACAGCTTTCCTGATGGGCTTCATTGCCGGCATCCATCAGGTCCGGGTCGCTCAAATCAGGGGCATCGGCAAAAATTACTCCGTAATGTTTGGCCCAATAGCTTTGCAGGGCCGCAACGGTTTCGGTATCATCCGGATCGCCGTAATCTTCAACCATTTCATCGAAAATGGGTTCTGAAATGATCTGGCTTGCTTCGAGAAAAAAGCCGGTAAACAAGATGATCGACAGCAGGGCCAGGGCCAGCATGTCATGGGGAGTTGAAATTTTTTTCAAGCCCCTTAATGACAGACGGCGATAGACGGCGATCACAATTCCCAGAAGCACCAGGGCCGCGCATAAATTTCGCAGAAAGAGAAACGGGTTGGCGGTTGACTCGTACTCCGAAAATAAATTGACGGTAATCAGATCGTCCATCGCATGGAAGAAAACGAGCAGCAGGATCCCGGCAAAAATGCCGAAATGCATCAGCCAGCGCCAGGGATCCTTTTTAAGTATATGGCCCTGCAATATGATCCGGAAAATAAACGTGCCGATCAACCGGAAGATGTCAGGGCTGAACAGCACCCTGAACAGGCCGCTTAAAGCCTTTGAGATTCTGGTTCGGACGGTGAATTGACCGGCGTCCGGGCCGACCTTTACGGTAAACCAGCGGATAACGCGGTAAACGGTTCCCAGTATGCAAATCGCCAGTGCCAGATATAGTGTTATCGAAAATAGCATATCAAAGGTACCATGTTGAAAATTCTGTATATTCCGCTAAACCCATTATTCCATCATTCCACGGCACTAATGCTCGGCACAACCTATTTTTCTCTGAACACAGACGCCCCGGTTTTCAATGATAGGCTAAAAATCAGCTTACTTGTAATTACAAGATTGTCCGAATAAATGTCAACTGTTTTTTATATTTTTTTTAAAATATAGTGGCGCTTCGGAACTATTATCGTAATTTACCTAATACTATTACTGTACAAAGGCATGTAGAAACAAAAAATATGCTGTTTATTGAATCAGATAAAAATTGGCTTGACATCATCATTTCATTTCCCTATGTTGTCATTACAAGCTGGGTTAATAACTTGGCAGATTAAGCCATGACTGACCATTAAAAGGGAAACCGTCAGGTTCGCTACACGTCGCAATCGTGTCTGATTTATAACCAAAGGACCCGGCTTCAAAGACCAAAAGCGCTTCATTGATTGTGGGAGCGGTTTTGAACCGCGATGGTCACTGGCTGGGCTACAATTGGATGATGTTTCATTATATTGCGTTAAGCTGTCAGATACTGACACCTGAACACTGACACCTGAAACCATTCTCATTTAGCAGAATATTTTCAGGAAAATGCCCTTGAAGGCCAACTAAATTTCACACAGGTAATATACATGTCCCTAAAGACCCAAGTTCTGATAATCGGCGGCGGCATTACCGGCACGGCGATTGCGCGCGATCTCGCACTGCGCGGCATCCACAGTGTATTAATTGACCGCAGCCACATCAATGCAGGGGCATCGGGCGCCAACCACGGCGTGCTGCATTCCGGGGCCCGCTATACCACCAGTGATCCGGAATCATCGCGCGAGTGCATGGAAGAAAATGCCCTGCTCAAAAAATTGGCGCCGCACTGCATTGAAGACACCGGCGGATTCTACGTGGCCGTCAAAGAAGATGACGAGAATTACCTGGCCGATTTTCCGCACAACTGCGCCAAGTGCAATGTTCCCTGCGATCCCCTGGACATCAAGGATGTCCTGGAGATGGAGCCTGCGCTTTCAAAGGATATCATCGCGGCTTATCGCACGGAAGACTCCAGCATCGACCCGTTTCGCGTTTCCTACGAGAATCTGGCCTACGCCGTTAGCTGCGGGCATGGATTCATGCCTTATACCACTGTTACGGGGTTTGCCATCAGCAGCCGCAAAATTCAGTCCGTGCAGGTAAAAGACGTATTGACAGGCCGGGAACAAACGATCGAGGCGGATGAAATCGTCAACGCGGCCGGCGCCTGGGTCGGCCAGGTGGCGGCCCTGGCCGACGCGTCCATTGAAATTCTTTATTCCAAGGGCACGCTGCTCGTAACCCATTCAAGACTGGCGCACCATATGCTGCTCCGCTTGCGGCCGCCTTCGGACGGTGATGTCCTTTGCCCCGGCGGAACCGTTTCGATCCTCGGGCCTTCATCGGTACGCCTGACATCGCCGGACAATATCAAACCGTCCGTTGCCGAGGTCGATCACATCATCAGCCAGGGCGTGCCAATCGTCCCTTCACTCATGCAAAGCCGCTTCATTAGGGCTTTTTCGGGCGTCCGGCCGCTGATCGCCAAGAAAAAAGCCGAGGGCACCTCCGATGATCGCCAAATCAGCCGGGGATTCGACCTCATCGATCACAGCGCCGATGGGGTCGACAACTTTCAAACCATTGCCGGCGGCAAACTGTCAATATTTCGCCTGATGGCCGAACGGGTATGCGATCAAATCTGCGCCCGCCTGAAAGTCGAGGAACCCTGTCGCACCCGCCAGGAACCGCTGCCGTCTACCCTAAACTGCGAGTGGACCGAGCCGGGTCTGGCGCCCGTGACCTGGTTGGAAAAGCAGCGGCCGGACGATTATATCCTGTGCGAATGTGAAATGGTGCCCACGAGCGCGGTCGAAGCCATTCTCAGCAATTCCGCATTTAAAAAGGATTCCGTTTTGCTTCACAACATCGGGGCCCGCAGCCGAATCGGCAAGGGCGCCTGCCAGGGAACGTATTGCGGCCTGCGCCTGACCGCCTACTTGTATGACCAGGGGGTATTTCAGCAGGACCGGGGCATCGCCGACCTCGGCCATTTTACCGATACGCGCTGGAAAGGCCAGCGCGCGGTTCTCTTCGGGGAACAGCTCAAGCAGGCCGAGTTGCAGGAGGCGATGTATTGCGGATTGTTTGACCTTGAACTGCCATAGGCGGACAAGCAGAAACAAAAAAGGGCAGAATAATCACGAAAGCACGAAAGAAGGAAAACACGAAAGAAGACGAAATGGTTTTATAGAAAGAGCAGGTTAAATGAGTGTGGGAGCGGTTTGTAACCGCGAAATTTAATGATCGCGGCTGCAAGCCGCTCCCACAATCCATACAACTAGTTTTTTCAGGTAACCGGTAGAGAATATTCATATTTCGTGCTTCCTAATTTTCGTGTTTTCGTGATGGTGATTTTAAAATATCCAATGAGAAACCAATCAATGACTGATGCAACCACCCAAAAATATGACCTCGCCATAATCGGTGCGGGAATGGCGGGAATGGCAGCGGCCGTATTTGCGGCCAACCGCGGGATATCAACCGCAATCGTAGGGTCGCTGGGCGAGTCCTGGTTTACCGGCGGCCTGATCGATTTGATGGGGATTCACCCGGTTGTCGAGGGCAAAGCCTGGGAGGATCCCTGGGCGGCCATAAAGGCCGTCAGCGCAGACATTCCCGGCCATCCGTATGCCCGGCTTTCCGAAGAAGATATCAATAGCTCGCTGCAGGAATTCGACGCGTTTTTGGACCAGGCCGGCCTGCCCTATCGTTCTCGGGATGGATTAAATTCAAAATTGGTCACCGCCTTCGGCGCAATCAAAACCACACACGGCGTTCCCGAGACCATGTGGCCGGGCGTGGCGGCTCTATCCGACAAGGCTCCCTGCCTGATTGTTGAATTCAAAGGTCTTAAAGGATTTAGCGCCAGCCTGCTGGTCGAACGGCTAAAATCGGCATGGCCGGGGCTCAGGGCCCTGAGTATTCCATCGATTTACGGCGAGCAGGATCATGAGATAAATCCGATACCACTGGCCCAGGATCTGGAAATTGCGGAATATCGTCAAAAATTGGCCGGGTTAATCAAACCCCATATGGAGGATGTTGAGTATGTGGGCCTGCCGGCGGTGCTGGGCATCCACCAGTCCAACCAGGTAGTCGGTGAACTGGGTGAAATGCTCGGAAAGCCCGTGTTCGAGATTCCGGCCATGCCGCCCTCCATTCCGGGGATGCGTCTCAAAGAGGCGTTTCTGCGGTTTTTGCCGGCTAATAGAGTGCACTGCCTGTTTCAAAAGCACGTTTTGAAGGCGACGCCGACTTCAAAAGGCGAATACATACTGGACATCGGCCGAACCGCGCATGAGCAAACGATCAGGGCAAATACGGTTGTGCTGGCAACCGGCCGGTTTCTGGGCGGCGGCCTGCAATCCGATCACAGAGCCGTTATAGAGCCTATTTTTAATCTGCCGGTCTTTCAGCCGGAAAATAGAGAACTCTGGCACGGAGATCGCCTTTTTGAACCCGACGGTCATGCCATCAACCAGGCCGGCCTCGAGACCGACGATATGATGCGGCCTCTGGATGCTGACGGAAACCCTGCATTTGAAAACCTGTTTGCCGCTGGCATCATTTTAGCTCATCAGGACTGGGCCCGCATGAAGTGTGGTTCGGGGCTGTCCCTGGCAACCGCCTACGGCGTTGTCAAATCAATCCAGAGTACTTGATTTCTTCAAAGCTACTCTAACATTATCGAATAATTTGCCTTTCCCTATATTCCCCTATACTCCATGCACAATGACATGGATTGCAATTTTCAACACGAAGCCTATATTATGGCTTTAACCCGGAAATCCGAATCCTCCAAGACGGACAAGACTCGCAATCCGATGTATTCCTGTTGGTAAATTCCAGATCCCCTTGGGGGACATCTCAAACCTGGGTACGCATCATTTATAATTCCAGATATCGTAACTTACTTTTAAAATGAGGCAACTTTTTTGGACACGATTTAGGTCAATTTGCAAAGAATTGAGGGATTTAGGAATTGAGGGATTGGGGGATTAAAGGATAAAATCAATATATTAAAAAAGATAGAATTCCTTCAATTCCTAAATTCCTAAATCCCTGAATCCCTAAATTGAACCCGTGTCCAGTTTTTATGCAATTCCTTTACGTACAAAGGTTCACAGTCATTTTTTCAAACGAATTTCCGAGGTCTGAATTAACAAACCAGACCAAAATTTGAAATAATATGGAATCAAAAATGAAAGCCGTTGAAATCAACGAATACGGTCCGGTGGATGTACTAAAAGTGAATGAAAATGTACCCGTGCCGGATGTGGCGCCAAACGAGGTGCTGATTCAAAACAAAGCCTCCACGGTAAATCCGGTGGATGCGCTCAAGCGGACCGGTTATGGGCGCTCGATTTTTGCAAAGAAACGACGTCGTGAATTTCCCTGGATTATGGGCAACGACGCTGCTGGTGTGGTAACAAAAATTGGCAAAAAAGTTACAAAGTTCAAAATTAATGATGAAGTGTTTAGCGCGCTGACAGGCTATAAACAAGGGGCTTGGGCCGAGTACGTTCCCATTTTGGAAGATGCGGCCGCTAAAAAGCCTGAAAATCTGAGCTTTGAAGAAGCTGCATCCATCCCATATGTAGCCCTAACCACCTGGGCGGCAATCGTGGACCGCGCAGGCTGCACTCCGGGAGATGGAGACGGCAAAAAGGCGTTGGTGCATGCAGGCTCCGGCGGCGTCGGCAGCTTTGCGATTCAGCTGCTCAAAGCTTGGGGGTGGTATGTCGCCACGACCTGCAGCACCCGCAATGTTGAACTAGTCAAAAATCTGGGTGCCGACGAAGTTGTCGATTACACGAAAGACGACTTTACAAAAATCCTAAATGACTATGACCTGGTTTACGACACGCTTGGGGTCAAGGTGACCGGCCATGAAGAACAATCAATATCGATACTAAAACCAAATGGGAAGGCCGTCTATGTCAGTATCGTCCACCCGGTCATCAAAACATTGGATCACCATGGTCTTGTATTGGGTGGGCTGAGAGTCGTATTGGCTTTGATCAGAAAAAAAATAAAGTATCGGAGAATAGGCTACCATTGGTCAGTTTTCAAACCCAATGGCAAGGCACTCGATTTGATTGGACGCTATATCGAGGAAGGTAAAATCAAGCCGGTTATCGACAGAACATTCACCATCCGGCAAATGCCTGAGACCCACAAATATATCGAGACAGGACATGCAAGAGGCAAAGTTGTGATAACGTTTTGATTTATCGGACGCAGGCTGCACCCTGTGACAAGGCCAAAAACGGCGCTGCATATGCCGTCCAAAGTTTTGGTGATTTTCAAAATTTTAATACTCATTTACATTTACTCGCCACAAGTGGCTGCTTTTACAATGATATCGCCTTCATGGTCTGCCCGCCACCTGATAAAGCTGAGCTTGTGCCTGCTCCGCCGCGGCGGGATTTCGCTATGAAGATAACCACACAACATCCCGTATCAACATGGTTATTGACACACAAAACCATTTTTGCCATATTCAGGTGGGTAAAAAGTAAATTCCTATCACTTAATGTTAGCAGATCTTTTCATGGAATGATTGTTTCTACCAAAAGCCGGAGGGATTCTCCCTTAAGAATTTGTTTTAATGGAACAATAGGTGAAACATATCCTTTTCAATCTCTCAAAAAATCGAGCGCAAAACCTGTAGTCAACAATGATGTAAACCCGAAGCAGACCTGCACCGGGAAAAAAGCGCAGTGTGCACCGAGGGGGATGCCCTCAGCCGTGATTTCGAGCCGAACGACACCCCGGCTCGGACCGGATTAAGTACACGTGACCGTACGTGAGGTCCTGTCTGAGGTGGGCACAGCCACAGATGATGTACAATGGCGCGAGCGTAGCGGTTCTGGTTGGCGTCAGATTTGAAACATCAGGGGAAGCTGACCGTTTCAAGCGCGGGGTTTTGTCTGATATTGACAGATTTAAAACCCTGTGGTTTCGCCGAAGCTTTAATCAATCTCCGCGAGGCGAGTGAATAGTTCGGGTTGGCACGAAGTGCGACCGAAGCCCTATATCCGGTAAGATCTCCCTTTACCCTGTCCAACAGGTATTGTCGAGAGGTAAAGTTAAGAAACCGGGATAACGAGGAGGCCGAAATGTTTGGCAGAAAGACATTAACTACCGGAATTGACACCCGCTTTTATTTTGAATCCATGGCCACGAGCCTCGATAGCGACACGTTCAGCGTGGTTGGCTTCGAGGGTGAAGAAGAGATCTCTCGACCCTATCGTTTCGAGATCGAACTGGCTTCGGAAAACCCGGAAATTGATGCGGATGAAGTAATCCAGTGGCCTGCCTGGCTGGGGATCAAAAGGGATGGAAAGCTGCGCAAAATCCACGGCGTTATCATAAAATTCCAGCAGAAACAGGCGGGCCCACATAATCTCTATTTCTACCGGGCCGTGTTGGCACCCCGCCTGTGGCTGATGTCCCTGAGCCGGCAGAATCAGATTTATCAGAACAATTCGGTGCCAAGGATTCTAGAAAAGGAACTTAAAGGAGCCAGCGAAAAGCACGGCAGTAATGCTGTGGCAGCCCTTACCGAATACGATTACGAACTGCGGCTTAAATTGAAATGCCCGGATCCGGTTATGACAATAGTGGGAGACGTCTGTTACTTTGATCCGGGAGAGTACCCGACTCGCGAATACACAGTCCAGTATAACGAGAGCGACCTGGAGTTCATCTCAAGACTCATGGAGCACGAGGGCATTTTCTACTTTTTTGAGCATGACGAAGAAAAGGAAAAGCTGATCATTGCCGATGACAACGATTGCTTTCCAGCCATTGCAAAGGAAGGCAATATTGTCTATCGCCCGCCGTCTGCTATGGTCCCTGAGGAAGAAACAGTGCAGGCGTTTTCATGTCAGCACCGCCGCATCCCGAATAAGGTGATCCTCAGGGACTACAATTACCGGAAGCCTCATCTGCCCCTGCAGGCCGAAGCATATGTGGATCCCGAGGGCTGTGGACTGGTCTCAGAGTATGGCAATCACTTCAAAGTGCCGGAAGAAGGCCATTCACTGGCGGAAATACGTGCCCAGGAGATCTGCTGCCGGCAGAAGGTTTTCGTGGGAGAAGGCGATTGCAGCCGATTTCAGGCGGGATACCGTTACACCCTGGATGAACACTACCGGGAGAACTTTAATCGGGAATACGTGATTACCCGCGTCAGGCATTCGGGCGTTCAGCCGCTTGCCGGCGTAAACGGATTGGAACAAGGGGATAAAGAAGAGACCTTTTACCGCAACGAGTTCACGGCGATCCCCTCCGATGTCGTGTTCCGGCCGGAACGAAAGACCCCCAAACCGAAAATCAATGCTAACATTAATGCAACCGTTGACGCTTCCGGAGACGGCAAGTACGCGGAGATAGATGAGCAGGGTCGTTACAAGGTGAGGCTTCCCTTCGATCTGAGCGGCAAATCGGATGGTAAAGCGTCTCGCTGGGTGCGCATGGCCCAGCCCTATGCGGGCTCGGACTACGGGATGCATTTTCCGCTGCATAAAGGCACCGAGGTGCTGCTGACCTTCGTGGACGGCGACCCGGACCGCCCCATCATCTCAGGCTCCGTGCCCAACCCGGGTAGGGTCAGCCCCGTAACCAGTGAGAACCAGACAAAAAGCGTGATACGTGATAACTATGGAAATGAGCTTGTTTTTGATGCCACACCTGGAGATGAACATATCCGCCTGCAGACTCCGCACCACAACTCCGGATTGGAACTCGGAAAAAGTATAAACACGTGGACCACTAGCGATGATAACTCGGCTAAATTAGGCAATCAACTGGAAATTGCTGCAGGGATGAAGACTGAAGTATTCGGCGGGATGGCGACCGAACTGAAGGCGGGGATGATATATGATCTGGCAGTGGGGACAACACTGGAATTTAATTTGGGGGGTACTTTTAAATATGAACACGCATGGGAAAGTGTCTATTCTGATGGACCAATAACTAATTCTACAAAAATGGACATCCTTTCACTTTCAAAAAGAGATCAGGTCCTGGGTGCCGGACATGGGTTGGGTCTTGTCGGTGGATCCAGTGCAGATCAAGGGCAGGACTCACGTACCATTGCCAATCTATACCATGATAAACTGACACTTAGTGCCGGGCCGATGCTAGTTCGGAATAAAGAAACCAGCGAAGATTATGTGGGACAGCTCTACGAGGAATATCTGCCGGAAGAGGACTGGCACAAACACATAGGGTTTGTTGTAGCATCCATTTTAGCGATTATCCCTATGGTAACAGGCTGGTTTGTGCCAGAACAAAAAGAAGACGAGACTTTCGAGCCAAACTGGACTCATATCGTTAGTCTTGTTATTGGCGGCCTGGCCTTTCTGACTTCGGTGCCATATGGGGTAGGTAGAAAAATATGGGAACATGGAGACGTGCAAGAAAAGAAGATAGAGCCTGTTGAACATGTCGACCCTGCTGCTGTATTGGAAATGAATAAGAATGGAGAAATAAACATCAACTCTAACGGTAATGAAAAAAAGGAAATTGTGCTTGGAGTTGGTGAAAAGGGCCAAGAGGATAGCAAAATCGAAATGGATGATAAATTCATTATACTTTCTTGCAAAGAAACAAAAGTTTGGATCGATAATGCAAACGGGAATATTTTTCTTGAAGCAACTGATAAAGGTGCTATTGAGATCAGAGGCAAAAAAAACGTATACATAGGGTCTGATTCGGTAGTTAAACTTGCCGCACCGGAAGTCGTTGCTTCGGACGGAAAATTCAAGACCAAGAACCTAATTGCGGAAAAGTAAACAATTACTGCTGAATACACGTCATAGAGATTTCTAAATTAAATGCAATATGCAGACAACTCCACTTATGATGGTAATCGTTAAGATAAATTTCCCGAAAGTCGATATGTGTTTAATATATTTACAGTTGTCTGGCCTCCCTCCTTCTCTAAATTGTAAGCGAACTTCCGAGAGTATTTTGCAGTAGGAGTGAAACTAGCACAATTTATCAATATAAAGCCATTCTGGAATCAAGCTTTTATAAGGGAAGTTATGGGTGTATTTAAAGAAATTTCGATTGTTAACGCACAGCGAACTTTTTGAGGAAAATATTTTTGGAACTAATAAACAAAACACCCTTCCAATTCGCACCTATCGTCGGGAGGTTGAATTTCCCAAAGCATTCCCTGACCCTGATCGTCAAGGGGACCTTTGACCTCAAGCCCGGTGAGAAAGCCGTGCCTGCCGCTGAACAGCTCTATCCCACCGGAGACGAGTTCTATCCCGACGACGATGAGCAGGCAGGCAGTCTCCGCTACGAGTCTGACTTTGCCTATTTCAAGCCACGGGCCGACCTCCTTCTCGCGGGCAAATGTTATGCACCTGACGGTGAGCCAATAGATGCCTGCCGAGTAACCTTCCGGGTCGGCGATAAGACCGGATCCCTCGTGGTCATTGGGAACCGCTCATGGAAGCGCACGGTTACCGGCGTGTGGTCAATTACCGATCCTGAGCCCTTTACAGAGATGGAGCTCAGATACGAGAACAGCTACGGGGGAAGCGCTTATAAGAAAAACCCCGTGGGGAAGGGGTACCAGAAAGTCACGAATAAGACTAAGAAGTTCCAGCCCCTTCCGAACATCGTCGACCCTGACGCTGTGATCGACTCACCGAATTCCCGCGTGGAGCCGGCGGGTTTCGGCCCTTTGGGCAGGATATGGGAACACCGGCATTCCCGGATGGGCACCTATAAAGGTAAGTACCTCAAGGAGCGCTGGCCGTGGTTTCCCAAGAATTTTGACTGGACACATTTCAATGCCGCCCCGCCCGAGATGCAGTATGAGGGATATCTGAATGGAGACGAAGGGCTCTCCTTTGAGCATCTCCATCCAAAGCATCCACTGTACGAATCCCGGCTGCCAGGTCTGCGCGTCCGGTGTTTCATGAATGTCCTTTCAGGAAAGGATACAGACCAGCCGGATTTTCAAGAAGTGGCGATGAAATTGGATACCCTCTGGGTGGACACGGAAGCAGAGAAGCTGGTGCTGCTCTGGCGCGGATGGGCTGAGGTACAGTCAGAGGACTTTGAAGAAGTACAGCATGTTTTTGTGATGTCAGAACCGGTTGACAAGGTGCGTCAGGCACTTGAACAGTGCTGCGAACTGTTTCTGGCGGCCCTGGCTGAATACGAGGCGCAATGGGCAATGGCGCCGGAAAAGCCGGAGACGCCTGAAGAGCTCGAAGAGCCGATAGCCCCGGAAGAACCGAAAATAGGGCCCCCCGAACTTGCAGCGGATGCCGGCGCGGAAGCGGCGGCTCCGATAAAAAAAGAAGCGCTGATGAAAAAAGTCGAGGCCCAGACGGCGGCGGTTTTCGCCCAGCTGGGAATCAAACTGGACGGCCTCCCTCCCGAGACGCTGGCAAAAATAGAAGACCAGCAGGACAGGATCATAAAAAAGCTCACCGAAGAAAATCCGGCAAAGGTCATGAAGATGGAGCGGGCGGAGATGGAAACGCAGATGGAGGAGGCCTTCTCCAACCTCGGCATCGATATCAACAATCCGCCACCGGCAAGCAAGAAGGCACAGGCTGAACAGGTTAGGTTCATGAAAGAGCTTGGCCTCGGGGATGAGGTGATGATGCAGGATCCGGAGCTTGCCCGGTTCTTTGCCATCATGGTTGCGGTTTTACCGAAGATGGGAATTGACCCGGAGAACCTCGACTCCCTCATTGCAGAGGCCAATAAGCAGCAGCACCGGATGAAGAAGCAGCTGGGCATTGAGGAAGAGGAAGAGAAAGCTGCGGAAAAAGAAGTGGAAGAACCGCCCTCCGGCCTCACGCGTGAGATCGTGGAGGAGCGTGCTGCCCGCGGTGATTCCTTTGCCGGAGAGGATCTGCATGGTTTGGACCTCCTTGCCCTCGATTTGCAGGGACTCGATTTTACGGGTGCCAATCTTTCGAGGGTATCTCTGGCGAAATCCAACCTGTCCGCGGCAAACCTGGACGGTGCCGACATGACCGGTGCCGTCCTCGCAGGAGCCCTTCTATCCAATGCCAACGCCGTTGGTAGTATTTTTACAAGCTCGGACCTCGCCGGTGCGAACCTTGAGGGTGCCAGCCTCCAAAGAGCCGATCTCTCCGAAGCCACGCTCACCGATGCCGGCTTGGCCGATGCAGACCTTTCGGGCGCGAACCTGACGGGCGCAAAACTCACCGGTGCGGGCTTGACCAAGGCCAACTTGAGCGGGGCTACCCTCACAGGGGCAAACCTCTCCGGCTCCGACTTGGAAAATGCTGACCTGACTGAATCCGATGTTACCGAAGGAACCTTGCCGGACGCAAATCTGACGGGTGCGATAATGAACGATGCGATTTTTGAGAAGGCAAGAATGACCAACGCTGTTCTTGACCAGGTTGAAGCTAAAGATGCCTATTTCACAGAGGCCGACTTAAGCGACGCCGACCTCAATAACGCCGACCTAAACGGTGCCGACTTCTCCAAATGCCTGCTCCATGGCGCCGATTTTCTGGGCGCAAACCTCACCGAGGTGAACATTTACGAGGCTCAGGGCACAAAGGTCAATTTCAGGGAGGCGAACCTGACCGGGCTCCGTGCGAGCGAGGGATGCGACTTTACCGAAGGATGCTTCGTCAAGACATCCGGGCCGGGAGCGATCTGGCAGGAGGCCAAACTCACCGGTGCGGACTTCTCATTTTGTAACATGGAGGGAGCCGATTTCAGCAAAGCATCCCTAAATAAGGCCAAACTGAATGCCGCCAACATCAAGTACGGCCGCTTTATCAAGGCCAGCCTGAGGGAGGCGAAACTGTTAAGGATGAACCTGTTTGAAGGCAGCCTTGAAAAAGCGGACCTGACCGGGGCGGACCTGCGGGGATCAAATCTGTATGGGGCGGAGTTTCTTGAAACTGTGCTTGACGGTACTGACCTGGAGGGGGCGAATGTCAAGATGACGAAGTTGGCCGAGTGAAATGATTATAATCCCCTCAGGCCCCCCCCTTTCACAAAGAGGGAAAGGGTTCCCTGCATAAATGAGAGAGAGAAAGGTTCGCCCCTTTGGTAAAGGGGGGTTAGGGGGATTTGCCCCCCTTGAAAAAGGTAACAGCATAGAGAAACGACGCCATGATTGACTTCAAAGAATTTGACTTCGAAAACCTGGACTTCGAAAAGCTCGACATCAAAAAGCTGGCGGAGGAATTCAAGAACTTCGGCAAAATGGTCCTAAGCGCCGATGCGGTGGTGAGCAAGGCCCAGGCCGGGGAATCCCTTGCCGGCGCAAAGCTTTTCGGGCTCGATCTTTCCGGGGCGAACCTGCAGGGCGCAAACCTTGAAGAGGCCATGATCTTCAAGACCAGCCTCAAGGGCGCGAACCTGGAAAACGCCGCGCTTTCCCGAGCGTTCATCAACGAGGCCGACCTGAGCGGGGCAAACCTCTCCGGAGCGGACCTCTCCAACGTCCGGATGGTCAACACGACCGGTGACGGTGCTGTTTTCCGGGAGGCGAATCTCCTAAACCTGGACGTCAGCGTAGAAGTGATGTTCCTCAAGGACCCCAAAGAGATCAAGCCCTCGCCGCGGGTACAGGCGCTGGCACGCCAGGACTCCTCAACCATAAGTTTCGCATCCCTTGACCTCGGCCTCGAGGACCTGGGACTCGTCGAGGAGGATTTTGCCCCCGGCAAGAGCAGCATGGCCGTTGCGGATTTTTCCGACGCCGTACTGGGCCGCGCCAAATTTAGCCAGGTGATGCTGGACGGAGCTACTTTTTCGAGGGCAGAGCTGGGCGGCGCCATCTTTGACGGCTGCCCCTTGGCCGAGGCCGACTACAGTGGGACCCGGGTAAAGAACGTCAGGTTCGCCGATTCCGGCATGAAGTCATCGAAATTTAGGAATGCTTTTTTGGAAGATACAACCTTTTCAGGGTGCGACCTTACCGGGGCAGACTTCGATCGAGCTGAACTATCCGGAGTCGCCCTGTTGGGAGTTGATCTGGAAAAGGTGCTGAACCTGCCCAAAAACCTGCCCGAATGCACCCTGGAGAGGTGCAACCTTCCGGCCGGGGATTTCTCAAGGGCGAACCTGGCCGGAATCCAGTTTTCGGAATCCAATCTCAACCGCTCATCTTTTAAAGAAGCAGACCTTTGCGGTGCCGCTTTCCGGGATTCGAATGTGACGGAAACGGATTTTTCAGCCGCTTCACTCAGCGCGGCCGAGTTTGACGAAGCAACCCTGACCGGTTCAAACTTCAAGGGATCTGATCTCAAGGGGACCAGGTTTTCAAGCTCGAATCTGGAGGGGGCAGATCTATCGGAATGTGCGCTTAATGAGGCGGATTTTACCTTGTCCAACCTGAAAAGCGTATCCCTCAAAGGAGCAGACCTGGGAGACGCCGCCTTCCAGCAATCCGAGCTTCCGGAGGCGGATCTCGCCGGGTGCAACCTTGCACAAGCCCGGTTTCTCGAGTCAACGCTGACCGCCGCAAGTCTCAGGGAGGCAGACATGCGGGGCGCAGACTTCGAAAATTCAAACCTTGAACGTGCCGACCTTTCTGCCGGCAACCTGCTGGAGGCCGAATTCACGGAGTCAAACCTCAACGGCGCGTCACTCAGGGGGTCACAGATCAAGGGGAATTGCTTCCGGGAATGCCACATGGAAGGGGTGGACCTGAGCGGAAACGACCTGACCGAGGCGGATTTTACCGGCGGCGATCTGACCGGGGCGAACCTGTCGGCCTGCGACCTGACCGACGCGGACCTTTCCGGCGCCTGTTTGAAGGAGGTGGATTTTACCGGCGCTGTTCTCAAGGATACCCTGATGTCAGGGGTTGATCTCACGGAAGCCACGTGTGTCGAGGTGACCTTCGACTATTGTGAGCTTGGCGGTAGCACCATCGACGGCATCGATCTTCGGCGGGCCAGATTGGTACAGACCGATCTGGACGGCGTGGATTTGACCAGCGCTCAGATCGAGCAAACTTGCTTTGTGTTGTGCAACCTGAAAAAGGTCAGTCTTCAGGGCAAGGATTTGTCCGGCTGCGATTTTACCGATTCGGATCTGGAAGGCGCCAATTTGAAAGGCGCCCGGCTTGACCACACAACTCTCACCCAGGTGACGTTCCGCAATGCAAACCTTTCAGGCACCAGCATGAGAAACGCTGTTTGCAAGACGACAAATTTTACGGAAGCGACCGTGGATGGCGCCGACCTGAGGGGCGCCGATCTGCGCTTTTCATGTTTCGAGAAAGCGGTTCTCAAAAGAGCCGACTTCAGCGGTGCCCGGCTGGACCGGGCGATATTCAACGCCGCCGATTGTGAGGGCGCCCGATTGGTGAGTGCAAAGATTCCATACGCCGATTTTTCTCACGCCATAGTGAGGACCGCCGACTTTTCAGATGCAGACCTGCACCAGGCGGTAATGCACAGGGTTGATGACAGGGGTACGAATTGGAAGCGGGCGAATCGTAAGCTGGTGGATTACACGGACAAGGATTTGGCAGCGGCGGAGGATTGGGTGCCGCCTCCGCCTCCCGAGGGTTGATGATCAGGGACAATTAATGATTTCCCAAAAACAGATAGATTTGGAGGGGCCTAATGCAAAGTATAGCTGAAAAAATTGAATGGCTACCGCAGACCGGGTATCTCGGGCCTGCAAAGGTCCTGGAAATAGACAACACCGGAGGGCGTATTCGTCTGCGACTCACGGGACAGCCACAGGAAGCAAATCGATGGGCGCGGAATGCCATGGGCGGCCGGCAAGCCTTGCAACCAGGCGACATGGCGCTGGTTGTCGGCGAAGATTTTGCCAATCTCTATGTTATCGGCGTCTTGAATCAGGAAGACGCTCCTGATTCATCTGGAGACAAGATTACGCTCAGCAAGGGAACACGGGCCGAGGCAGAAGGTTCGACCGGTGAACAGTGCCTGAAAGTTTTTTCTCAAAACAATGAGCTGATTTTCCAGTATGATGAGAAAAGCGGCAACGCCAGGGTCAACATGCAGGCAGGGGATATTGAATTTGTTACTGAGAATGGCAACATCACCTTTGCAAGCAACAAGGAGATCATGTTTCACGGCAGGTCGATCGGGATGAGCGGTGCGAAAGGAATCTGTCTGGGGGTCATGGATACTCTTGGCAAGCTGCGTTCCACCCTTACCCTTCGACAGCAGAGTATGAAAATAGACAGCCCCGAAGTCGGCCTTGACGCTGAGCGGGGAGATTTTAATGTCGAAGAGACAAAGTACACCGGCAAGCGGTTTTTAAGTAAGGTTGACCGTCTTGAAAGCATTGCCGGTTCAGTCATCGCCAAGGCCGGAAACATCTATCAGACAGTGGAAGAACTGAGCCAGGTAAGGGCCGGCAGAATTCGGACTATGGTGGCCAGGACATTTCACCTCAAATCAAAGAAGGCATTTGTGAAGGCGGAAGAGGATTATAAGATAAAGGCTGAAAAGATTCATCTCGGATGAAGAATGATCAAAAAGAAGGAGCGTAAGCAATGGCTGCAATATTTCCGGGTTCAACATCAGGAGGGGGAAATTGCATGGGCATGCCTGATGTATGCCTGACCCCGATGCCGCCGCCACCTGTCGGCCCTGGTACTGTTCCGATACCATATCCCAACACCGCCATGTTAAACCAGGCGACGAAAACTTCCACCAAAGTCAAATTTGTGAGCAAAGAAGTTGTCACACTAAAATCTGAGATTCCTAAATCCATGGGGGATGAAGCCGGGACCAATAAAGGGGTTATATCCGGGACGAACATGGACAAGGTCACCTTCAAGCAAGGTAGCAGTAAGGTGAAAATTGAGGGGCAGCCGTGTGTCCATCTGACATCATTGAGCGGGCATAATGGAATGAATGCCAACGCACCGGCGGGATCCCAGATAACGCCCAGTCAAACGAAGGTGATCGTGGCGCCGTGATATGGCTGCTTGTTCGCCTCTGATACCGAACGGCTCTGAAAGAGGACGAACGCAGAAAATCAGCTCGAAAATCTATCGGAGAATGACTTCAGCTCCCTGATGGCATCGGGCGTGAGCTGAAGGGTGATCCGCTCGAGCCGAGTTCCATCTCGATACCGTAGGGTGAGCAAGACAACGGTGGCATTGAGCTTGGCACCCCGATCGGAAGCGGTCACATTGTCTACCCGCCAGTCGATACCCACCAGAACCTTGCCGTGGTCTGCCAGCGATTCGTGAATGATCACCTTTCGAAGGTCGGCTTTGATTGCCTCGTACTCCGATAGAATGACTTGCGCGCCTTGCCGGTCTTCTCCCGAGAGTGCGTTCAGGTCCTGCTGAAACACGGCAGTATCCAGGTCGAGGGCAACTGCCTTACGGAAGAGGAAGTCACAGCTTTGCACGGCGGAGACGACCTCTTTCTCCGAGAGCCCGTATTCCCGGGAAAAGGATTCGATTCGCTGTTTTTTCAAAGGGTGTGCGGGATCCAACAGGGCCGGGGCAAGCAGGCCCCAGAAACCGCTCCTGGAATGCTCGGGAAACCCGAGAAATTGCCTCCACCCTTCCACCACGGTGCGAGGGGCATGATTGCCGAGGCAGCAGTGAAGCTTGATCTCGGGGGGTTGGGTATTGCTTTTCTTTTCCATAAGGTTTTAATGCCTTTCTTTGACAGAATATGTTGGATTTCCTTGATTCTTTTATAGCCTGATAGGAACTAGGGTTGTCAAGAAGCAAGAACCAAGTTCTGAATTCTGTGTCTCGAGCGCAGCGCCTCATCAAAGTTCTGAAACGGATACCACGGATTCAGTGTCCCGGCGCTTCTTATCATGTGATTGCCCTGGAAATGGGGAACGCAAGATCGTTCGAGATCATCAGGATTATGAACGGTATCTAAGCTATCTGAGGGAAGGAAAATTAAGGGATGCCCATAAAACTATAAGTTTCTGTGTGTAATCATTGAAACCTTCAAAGGATCCATTAAAAATGAGCGACTCAAACAAGGATAATAAATTCAGAACTCTTGATCTCTGGTGAATAACCTGTTGATTTTACTTGACAGGAGCATAAATATAGCGTAAATTGGAGTGCAACAGATTAGGAGGTATTTGTTGTGCTACAAACCTATATTCCATTTCTT
>Ga0209678_1000197_pt1 | contig 24623 bp, 20 predicted proteins | sample WorMetilvaeELBA1_FD_187404 | JGI IMG/M metagenome (GOLD analysis project Ga0209678, IMG submission 187404) | Marine gutless worms symbiont microbial communities from Max Planck institute for Marine Microbiology, Germany - Olavius ilvae ELBA.1... ...
AACGTGTGCCTACAGGTTTCGGAGCTCAGGAAAAATGAAAACCGTCTAAGTTACTGAATTTATTAATGCTGAATTGAAAATTCGGCCATTTTAGGCGTAATTTTTGCCTACAGACCCCAAACTAAAGTTTCGGATTCAGGGGGTCCAACGAAATATTTAAGGAATTTTACGGCCGAGGATATCAGCAGTTTGAGTTTAAAAAACCGGGGGCACATGCACGAAGGTATGTGTTCAGGGGCCCATCCCAGGCAGGTCGTCACAAACAGGCCCAGTTTCCGTTAGGCGGAAACTTAGGAAAAGTCATGCGCTTTGTGCTGCAAAAAGCCAGTGGAATTCAGTTTCCCGAAGATGGTGCCGATATTGATGAGCATCTGTATTTGGCACCTCAACAGGCACTGCAGGGAGGGCCCTATGCGTACTATCTGCGCCGCCAGTCCAAAAAACTGGTGGTTAAAATTCCGGCCGGCATTCGCGCGGGCCAACGTATTCGGCTGGAGGGCATGGGGGAGGCCGGCAAAGCCGGTGGAAAACCCGGCGACCTCTTTTTGAAAGTTCATATTCGAAAACCCCTGCTGCAATCGATCAAGGATTTTTTTGCCCGCGGAAAGACCACCTAATGAAAAAAATTGTATGTCATGGCGACAGTTTGACCGAGGCCTCCGATCTGGATAAAAATTATACCTGGCCGATCCTGGTTGAAAACAAACTAAATCTCGAGATCATAAAAAGCGGCATCGGCGGGGACACCAGTGGTGGCATGCTGGGCCGTTTTTACTACGACGTTGTGCGACACCAACCGGATCTAGTGATCATATTGGGAGGCACCAACGACCTTTGGTGGGATCTGGAGGTCAAATCGATTCAAGCCAACATATTTGCCATGGCCTGCCAGGCCCAGTTTCATAACATAACACCGATCGTGGGCCTCCCGTTGCCACTCCATATGGAAAACATCCGACAAACAGAGATGATGGCGCCCATTGCAGGGTGGCAAAAATGCGTCCAAAAATTATCAGATCTGGTGACTGCGTTAAAGACATCGGCCGGGGAAAGCGACATTGCCTGCCTCGACTTCTATCAAAATTTTTCAGCTGAAAACGGCATTGTTATCGGAAAATACTACCTGGATGACGGCCTACACCCCAATAAACAGGGCCACCGTCTGATGGCAAAAAAAACGGTCGACTTATTGATTAGCCAGTTTAATTTTAATCCATAATGACTATCTTGAGGTCAAGGGTATGAAAAACCAATAGGCTGCACGCCAAGCGAAGGCCTTGGTTCACAGTTCACAACCCACTGACACTCGAATAGCAATGGCATTGTAAGAGCTTCATTTCGCTCTCGTTCATCGATCTTACCTCCCAGTCCGTCTCGCTGCCCTCAACATGCCCTGCTAAGCTCTTTTGGATAGAAAATTCTATGATTTCGAAAGGAGGGCCTATGAAATCAATACCTCAAATTGTCGAAGAACAGGTACACCGCTGGCAAATCCAGCACAAAGCAACACCTGAAAAAAAGGCGCCTGTCCCCGTTGTCACCCTATCCAGGGAACCCGGCAGCGGGGGCCGGATAGTCGCACAAAACATTGCAGCCAGACTTGGATTTGAAGTGTTTCATCAGGAGGTATTGCACGAAATGGCGCAACGTGCCGAAGTCAGCAAACAATTGCTTGCTACCCTGGATGAAAGGGGACTGTCGATCCTGGAGGACTGGATATCTTCTCTGGTCTACGACCGGCATTTGTGGCCGGATCAATACCTGAAGCACTTAATGAATGTTATCGGCACCATCGGCAAACATGGCCGGGCCGTTGTAATCGGCCGGGGTGCAAATTTTATCCTGCCCCCGGAGCAGCGATTTCGGGTTCGCATCACGGCGCCTCAAGGGTTTAGAGTAGAAAATGTTGCCCGTGATTTTAATTTATCGAAGGATGAAGCCAAACGCCGGGTCATAAAAACGGAATCAGATCGCAAGGCATTTATACGCAAATATTTTAATGCCGACATCGCCGATCCGACCAACTATGATCTTGTCATGAATACGGAAACACTAACCATTGACAATACCGTGGATGTTATCGGCGCGGCGTTAGGCTGTTTGGTGGAGTGCAAGCTGTAACGAGCAAAGGGCAAAGGGCGTGGGGCAGGGAGCAGAGCGCAGAGGGCGTGGGGCAGGGAGCAGGGAGCAGAGCGCAGAGGGCATGGCGCAGGGAGCAGTGGGCATGGCGCAGAGCGCATATCGTAATCTGATATCACAGGATTTACACAGATCAACGCACAGTGCTCCCTTCGATGTGACTTGCGGCCTGGAGGCAGGCCCTCCCGGCCGGAGGTTACATGGTGCTCTCTGCCCTTGTCTATCCTCTCAGCCCGATACCCTCTATGCCACGCTCTCTGCCCTATGCTCCTTGCGCTTTGCCCTTTGCGCCAGGCCCTCTGCGCCACGCTCTCTGCCCTATGCGCCATGCCCCATGCCCTTGTGCTATGCCCTCTGCGCTTTGCGCCAAGCCCCGTGCTCTTAGACAAGTCGATGCAACTCGTCAACCTGCGCCTCAAACTCCTTGCCGGTAAAGCAGTACCGCATGTCCAGAAAGCGCCGGCGAAAATCCCGGACTTTCTCCTTGACGTCTTTTCCGTGGAGGATGACATCAGCCATCAATTGGGCGAGCTCGCCGAAATCCTCTTGGCCCATGCCGAAGCGGGTCATCTCCTGGACGCCGGTCCGCAATGAGCCGGAAGCCGTAAAGCCTTCTTCGTCCGGAGCGGCCTGATAGTTGAGCACAATATTGTTGTCTTCCAGCCGGCCGGCAATTTCCGCCCCCTTGGCATATCCCACGTTCAGGATGACCTGGTGCGTCTCGGTGTAGGAAATTGCGGCGTCGCCGGCCACATCCAATCCACAATCCTTCGACGCCATGGCGAATGCCTTGGCATTGTTCAAGACGGCCTGCTGATATTCATCTTTAAAGTAATTCATTTCGTAGGCGGCCAACAGCAGCCCCAGAAGCGTGCCCAGGTGGTGATTGCTGAGGCTGCCGGGAAAAGAGCGGCGCTGGATGGCTTCCCAGAAATCATACTGCAGGTCGTCTTCCGTGTAATTGGCGGCAACGATTCCGCGCTGGGTACCGAAAAAGGTCTTGTGTGTCGATCCGGTGACGATGTCGGCACCTTCTGCAAAAGGCTGCTGGAAATAGGGTCCGATCAACCCTAGCACGTGGGCCATATCGTACATTAATACGCAGTCCAGCTCGAGGTCATCAATGGCGGCGCGAATTTCAGCCACCGGTTCCCGATGAATGATCATGCTCTTGCCCAGAATGATCAGTTCGGGTCGATGCCGGACAATCAATTCGCGGCAGACCTCGATGTCAATCCGATAAGGATTGTCCGCCAGAACCGGAAAATTGATGGCGGCCGGTTTTTCCCATTGGGGATCCCGCATCACAAAATCGCGCAGCGCCCCCATGGGTTGGGCACTCAAATGACCGCCTTTGATGATGTGATTATTCATGACTTTTCGAATGCGGCGCTGCTCGCTTTTCCGATCGGCCCGGTTTAGATAGTCGACCAGGGCGCTGAAAACGGCAACATTGGCCATTTGTCCGGAGATCACCCGGGTTTCCACTTCGGTGCAGGCCAAATACTTTTGCAGTTCAGCCTGGAGCAGGACTTCGACTTCCGAAATGAACTCGGTGCCCTGGTAGTAAAAAATGTCGGCCTCCCGGAAGGCCTTGACCTGTTTGTGTTCGGCATAGCGGCCGACGGGGTCCATAACGGAAAGCAGGCGGGCCATGGCCGAGTATGATTGCTCGGAGGGAATCAAGTTGATGCATTCTTGTTGGCGCCAAACCGTATTGGCTGCCGCTTTATCGAGCAGGGTCCGAACATTGTGGATGGCTTGATCGTCGGCCTGGATCTTGTTTTTCTCTTCGCGCAGCTGCTCATATCGGATCGGCCAACAGTAAGGCGGAGCTTCGTTGCGCAGAAGGTAGGGCACTACGACGGCCCGCAGCTTTTTGTTTCGGATCTCAATCTCGATCTCATCGCCTTCAACCAGATTGCTGTCCATCAGCGCCAGCCCGACGGCTCGCATCTGGCGTTCCTGGCTTTGCGCGGTCGCAAGCCCGCGCCCTTCACTCTGCCAGTAGGGAACCATGGTGCCGCTGGTAACAAATCCCACCGGTTTCCCGCCGCTGAAGACCGGTGCTCCGGCCCGCGCAATTCCCTTGGCCTGCAGTTCGATGGGTTGAATCAAGCGCGGAAGGTCCTGGATCGTGCTGTAATCCCGATCGACAATTTTTTTGAAGGCTTCAAATTGCCGGGCGAGCGCCCGTTTACCGACGGAATCTCCCTTGAGCGGTGAAAAACTGACGGCAAATCGAGCCAGATTGCAGGCAAAAATCGGTATGGGGTTGCCGGCCGGATCCAACCCCAATTCGTGGCCGTAGAGCGGCAAGCCGGCCTCCAGCCGCAAGGTATCGCGTGCTCCCAGCCCCACCGGCATCGCCCCCTGTTGCACCAGCAAATCCCAAATCTTCAAAGCGTCCTGGCGATCCACGAAAAGCTCAAAACAAATGGGTTCACCGGTGTAACCGGTGCGGGCCACAAGGACCCGGCTGCCGCCGATCTGCACGGTACTAAGAGAGTTTCTGAGGGGCTCCGGCAGGTTGCCGGTTTCCAGGAGGCCGGCCAGAATCTCCTTGGATTTGGGTCCCTGCAAACTCAGCATGCACAGCTGCCGGGTGCGATCTTCCAGCTGAAGCCGGCCGAATTTTTCCCTGAACCCGTTCAGGTGCTGCCAGTCTTTTTCGCGATTGGAGGCGTTGACCACCAGCAGATATTCGTCCTCCCAAAAGCGATACAAATAGGCATCGTCAATGGCACCGCCGTTTTGATCCGGAATCATGGTATACTGGCTTTCTTCGATTTCGAGGGCCGCCGCGTTATTGGACAGTCCATGCTGCAAAAAATCAAGTGCTGCAGGACCGCCGATAATGAAGCGGCCCATGTGAGAAACATCAAACAATCCGGCCTGCTTGCGGGTATTCAAGTGCTCCTGCACGATGCCGGTTTTATATTGCACCGGCATATCCCAGCCGCCGAATTCCACCATCTTGGCGCCGAGGTTGACATGCTTTTCATAGAATACGGTTTTGAGCAGCTGTTCCATTGGTCAATCCCCTTTTTGTGGTTAGATTACACGGTAGGCTACGGTTTCAACGGTTTATCGGTTATGTTTCATCATATAAAAAAACCCAATTGATTGCCTTTCCCGGGTCAGAAGGTGTCGTTGAACGTTGAATCTGATCCAATGCACCGTGAAACCAGATACCCCAGACTTCGTTAATAGATAAAAACAAAAGGCGTGTCAAATGCTATATGAACGCCGCAACCTGTCTTAGCAAGATGTAACATGTTGAATATGGTTGACTTTCGCCGAATCCCGAAAGAATTTAATTGACACCGACCGGGTAAACTTTTAAAATTTATTTAAATACCGACCAATTTCAACGTCAGCAGCTGAACAATCCCCTCGGACAATTAGATTCTCTGCCGGACGCACTTAGTCGTTATATCAAATTGATTGCAGGCCGCTGACAGGCCAAAATCATAACCCCGTCAGCATTGACCGCGGCGGCGGTATCATTATAGGAACTTGGGTATGATAAATTCCAACCCGAAAGCGGACAAATTCGACCTTACGCGACGTCTGTTTAATCTGGTGGAGGAAATGCCTAAAGACCAGCAGTTGCGGCTGTTAGAGCAGCTGCTGGATAAAAAGGTGACCATCCATCTGTACAAGTTGATTGTGGAAATGACCGGGGAACAGCGGATCATCCTCTTGGAGCAATTGAGCGAATCACCATCGGCGGACTTGCCCGTCAAGACACTGAGCATCGAAGATGCCGACGCTTCAATACGGGAGTATCCGCGTAAACCGTGTCTGATTAATGCCGATTACAGTATTCAGGATCAAAAATACAACAGCTACATTTTGGACATCAGTATCGGTGGGGTTTTTATTGAAACCGACACGAAGTTACCAGTCGGTAAAGAATTGCTGCTGAATTTATCATTGCCCAATCATCCCCTGCCATTTACGTTTAGCGGAAAAATAGCATGGAATAACAACAAAGGGTTCGGCCTACAATTTGAAAATATCAGCGTACTCCAAAGCGATGCATTGGCATCATTTATTGCACAAAATGAATAAATCGGGAGGACATATGAAATATTTGGATATCTTGATGATTTTGACGTTAACGATAATTGGCGTCGCGGGCGCGGGCGCCGATGTTTATACCTGGGTCGATGAAAATGGGGTCAGACATTACAGCGATTCTCCTCCCGAGAATGCTGAAGATGCCAAGGTGATGTTTCAGGAGTATGCCCATGATGAAGCAGCCGATAAAAAGCGAACGACCAAGGATAAACAACAGCTGAATAAACTGTTTAAGGAAATGGAAGCCGACCAAGCCCGAGCCAGAAAGAAGGCGCAACAAGCGCAGCGAAATAAAAAACCCACACGCCAGGAAATGATAGCTGCCGAAAAAGATCGTTTGGAGAAAAAAATCGCTTTTCTGGAGGAGCAGCCTCTGGAGTATTTCGGATCTCAAAGGAACAAAATGGTCCGCATTGGATATTATCGTTATCAAATGCAGGACCTGATGCAGGATCCGGATAAGTACTTCAAGCAACCTGCCCAATTCGAAGGCAATGTCAAGCCTGCACCGGCAGACGAAAAGGGTCATGCGTCAGGTGGCGCCGGGTATTAGCATTTTCGGGGTCCGTCATCGGTAAACGTCAGCCTTAATTTTGTCGGGGGCTGTAAAAATCCTGGACGTGTATTGATAGCGCAGGGAAGCGTAATAATACGGAAATAAATTATTCCAGATATCGTAACTTACTTTTAAAATGAGTCAACTTTTGGGGACACGATTTAGGTCAATTTGCGGAAAATTGAGGGATTTAGGAATTGAGGGATTGGGGGATTAAAGGATAAAATCAATAAATTAAAAAAGATAGAATTCCTTCAATTCCTAAATTCCTAAATCCCTGAATCCCTAAATTGAACCCATGTCCAATTTTCATGCAATTCCTGGACGTAAAAAGGTTCACAGCCATTTTTTCAATCGAAATTCCGAGATCTGTATTCAGTCAAAACTGCAGATTTCAGGCACTCCAATGCTGCAGTGTTTGGTGTACGATTTCCGCCCCTATGGACGGAGGAGGAGATGTATTTAAAATATGTAGTAAACTATATCTTTCTTGGAGGAACTTTATGAAACATTCTCTATTATGGCCCGGTCTATGCATTGTTTTCGTTGCAGTATGCCTACTGATGCCCAATTCGATTCATGCCCAGCAATCGGGCAACATGCATGCTGCAACTGCTGTAATTTGCACCAATATCGCTGATTGTCAACCGGTGGAACCCGGCACCAGTTTTCCGTCTTCCGTCGGTCGGCTCTATTGTTACAGCAAAATTGCCGACATTCAAAATCCCACAGACATTGTACATGTCTGGTACTTCGGTGATACGGAACGCGCGCGCGTAACGTTGAACGTCAATCCGCCAAGTTGGCGGACTTTTAGTTCAAAAATTATTCAAGCTCAAGAAATTGGCAACTGGCATGTGAAGATTTTAGATGCATCCGGCAATTCACTGGGAAATGTTGAATTTGAAATCACCCCCTGAAGCCCGCATCGTTCAATTCTCCTCCTCCGCTCATTTGGGTGGGTCTGTCTGTCATGACAATTGAGGCCGGGGGGTTTGATTTTCGGCCGGTATTCGTGTAAGGCTATTGATCATCGTTGGTATCAGTTTGTTAATCGGAGGATATATGCCTATTGCCAATATGTTGAGCATAACTTCAAACCCATTCCTGTCCATGCTGATATGGATTGCCTTGATACTGGCAGCGCTGTATTTCGCCCGCAAACCGTTTCATCGTGCAGTCGAGGCTTTATGCAAAATTCTCCACAACGCCATGCGGTTGACAGCCGCATCTGTGCTATCGGCTGAACAGAGACTGGTCATACACAATCGTGATGTGCTGATATCAGCCGGACTGGAAAAAGCCGAACGATTGTTGGAAAGGGAATTCGGTCGAATCAACAAGGGGGTGGTTAGAGACCTGGAAAGCTTTCCGCATCTACAGCGCCAGTTGACGGAACTCACCGCTAAATTGGATGAAGACTACCGCAGTAGCGCCGAACTGCCGCCCTCACTGCCGAACTGGCTGCCGGTTATCGACTCGATCGCAAATATCGAACACAGCGGCGATTCGATGGTCGCCAACATGCTGGGAGAAATCAATCGCACCCTGAATGAACAACACAAATCCGCCATTGACAACTACCGCAATTCCAACGCCCAACGCCACTCAATTTTGAATAAAATGCTGCCGGTTTGGCGCAAGGTGCAAAAAGGCCTAGATAAAGTCGATAAATCCATCGGCAATTTGAATCAGCGCGCCCAACGGATTGACCGCTGCATGGATCAATACGAACAAATGCGATTGCAGACGGACCAGGCGGCCCGCCTGCTCACCGCTTCATCCCTGACGCAATTTTTTGTATCCGGCCTCTTTTTGGCTGTCGGTTTTGGCGCGGCCTTGATCAACTTCAACCTGATTGCCTTGCCCATGTCTTCCATGGTGGGCATCGCCAGCTTCATCGGTTCGTATAAAACATCGGAAGTGATAGCCTTGTTTATCATTTTGATCCAGCTGACCATGGGAATGTTTTTGATGGAGTCGCTGGGAATAACCCGGCTGTTTCCGGTCATCGGCAGCATGGATGATAAAATGCGGCGAATTTTAGGCTGGATATCCTTCGCCCTGTTGACGGTGCTGGCAGTCGTTGAGTCGTCTCTGGCTTTCATGAGCGATCAGATCAGCCAGAATATGGAAGCCCTCCGCCTGACCCTGTCGCCCGGGCTGGATCAAACCGGCATCATGACCAGCATAATCCCCACCGTCGGCCAGGTGATAATCGGATTTATCCTGCCGTTTGCGCTGGCATTTGTACCAATCCCGCTGGAGTCATTTATTTCGGCTACCCGCACGGTGCTGGGGATCGTGGCCTGCGGTGTTCTCCGGTTCTTCGCATTCATGCTGCGGTTGATCGGCAACACCGGGTATTATACCGGCCGGTTGATCGTCAATCTGTACGACTTGATTATCTTTCCCAGTATTTGGCTGGAAGGCGTTCTGCTGGGCCCCAGGGATATAAGCAACCAGACACCGCCGCAACAACTGCACAAAGAAGGGGCTGTCCCGGAAGAAATCGTGGAAAATCTTGATGAAAACCCTGAGTTTAAGGAGCAGCAGCCTTAAAGCGAATCATAACCAACCAAAGCGCAATCCCATTTCACTTACCATTTGCTTAAATCAGATTTGTAGTTAGTATATTTATATTGTATGGAAACGTGACTTTACAGACAGCTGTAATTCGCTTTCTCGCGCCCATCCCTGGGGGCGGCTTCACACATCAGCAACATTCTAAACAATTAAAAAATTCCGAGATCTCAATGACATGGGCACCAACGCAACATCGGAAACCACCGTGGGTAAATCACCGTTTGCCATTCGAAATGTTCGATTGTTCATCGCATTTCGAATTTTTTTTAACGCGCGGTTCTACTATCCGATTTTTACCATTCTGTTTCTAGATTTTGGCTTGACCCTCGATCAATTTGCCCTGTTGAACGCCGCCTGGGCGGCGGCCATCGTTTTGCTGGAGGTGCCTTCGGGAGCTCTGGCCGATACGTTTGGGCGGCGCAATCTACTGGTGGTGACGGGGGTGTTGATGGTGATTGAAATTGCAATCCTGTGTTTCGTGCCCCTGGGCAATGCCGGGCTGCTGTTTGCGGCATTTCTGATCAATCGGGTTTTGAGCGGGGCGGCAGAAGCCGCCGCCAGCGGTGCGGATGAAGCAATTGCCTACGACACATTGAAAAAAGAAGGCAATGCCGGTGATTGGCCTCAGGTCCTCGAAAAACAGATGCGGATGCAATCCCTGGCCTATATCGTTGCCATGAGCCTGGGTGCCGCAGTTTATGACCCGGCCCTGATGCAGCACGTCGTGAATGTGCTGGGTATCAATATTCAAATGACCCAGGCGATAACCCTCCGGTTTCCCCTGTATCTCACCCTTGTTTTTGCCGTTATGACCCTGCTGACCACCCTGCAAATGAAGGAACAAAGGATTTCCAGGACTGAATGTGCAAATTCCGATTACTGTGCCACATCGACCATGCAAGCCCTAAGATTGACCCTGCAGGCCGGGGGCTGGATCCTGAAAACTCCATTTGCACTGGTGGTAATTTTGGCCGACCTGATGTTTGACAATTGTATTCGCATGGTCATTACGCTGGGCAGTCAGTATTACCGTCTGATCAGTTTGCCCGAGGCGTCATTTGGACTGCTCGGTTCCGGATTTGCGGTCCTGGGCCTGGTCATACCCCGCCTGGCCTACAAAATGGTAAATCGACATTCACCCACATATAATTTGGGCATCATGGCCGCATTGACCGGACTCGGTTTAACCGGAATGACGTTTTTTATACCTGTTATCGGATTGGTCCCGGTTGCCCTGCTGTCAGCCGTGATGTTTCTGGGCCGCTTTTTTGAGAGCCATTATCTGAACCGCATCACAGCCTCCCACCAACGGGCTACCGTATTGAGTTTCAAAGGATTGTCATTTAATCTGGCCTATGGTTTGATTGGGGTGTTGTATTCCGTTTTGCTGGCATTTCTAAGGCCGCAACTTGCCGCAAGCACTCCGGGATTAAGCCGCCTTGATCTTGAAAATGCGGTATTTATCGAATCGATGGGGTGGTTTCCCTGGTATTTTGTTCTGACCATGGCCGCATTGCTGGTGGTCGCCCGCCGCAAGCTGAAAAATACCGATGTGCATAGAAAGGCGGGGTAGCCCTATAAAATTTCGGTTCTATAACCCAAGAGAAGTAGTCCATCGTGGGGCTTTTGACTTCGATGAATTTCGGAGGATTGGAGTATTGGCTGAAGGTATGATGACTTCTTTAAAATAAGCCGGCACTCCAGCACTCCAATACTCCAAGATCGGGATTTTTCAAAAACTTCTTGCAATGTTAAATTTACTTGTTTTACTGGTTATAGGCCCTAATAATTGTTGCCTTAATTCTAAAATGCGAATATCACAGTTATGATAAATGAAACAATAAATGCGAAGCATCAATTAATTAAGCCGCCGGCGATCGGACCTCCTAAGTAGCACTGGCCTGCATTCAACTATCGACTGCCTGGATTTGCAATTGCTTTCTCGGCGGATTAATTATTGGAAAGGCAAAAAAAACATGGTCGAACCAAAAGACGGCGTCCGCGAAGATTTCACCATTAGTGAAAATTTTGCTGCCGAAAAAGAAATGGATTTAAGCCGCCCGGATTATTATGACCAGCCTTCGAATGCATTCCGGAAGAATTCAGTCATGCCGTTTGTCATCGGCGGTCTCGCACTCGTCGGTCTTGTGGTGATGCTGGTCATATTTCTATCGCGTCCCGCAAATACTGTCGACCCGCAGCAGCTGCAGGCTCTGGAATCAAGACTGCAGCTGCTGGAGAAAAAACTTGCAACTGTCGGCGTCATTGATCAAGCCATTGAGCGGCTCGGGAAGCAGGAACAGGGTTTGGATCAGCTCGCTAAAAAAACGGATCGTTTTGCGTCCGGCTTTACGACCCAAATCGACCAGATCATAAAAGAATTGGGGGCATTGCAACAAAAGACCTCTCAATTAGAAGCCGCAGCCCGGACAAAAAAAACCGCAAAAAGACAGCCGGAGGCATCGAAGAAAGCAGAAACGAGAGTTCGATTCCACCAGGTTCGGACAGGCGATACCCTGTATAACATCAGCCGCCGGTATGGCCTGTCGATCGCACAGCTGCGGACCTATAACAATCTTGCCCCCAATGCCGCCATTTACCCCGGTCAAAAGCTCAAATTGAACCCGCATCCAGAGCGGTAGCGCCTAAATGAAGTGTCAAAGCGAAAATCTACATCAAATGGATTAAAAGGTTTTATCAAACGCTAAAATTCCAAATCCCTAGCAACAAATTCCAATGATTACCTATTGAAAATAGGCAGGCCTGAATATGGCCCTAGATGTCTTTGATAGCGTCGGATTTCACCCGATTATAAAACGCTGGTTCCAGCATCATTTCACGGAACCCAGTCCGCCCCAGCAACTGGGCTGGCCCGCCATAGCAAACGCTGAACACACCTTGATTCTGGCACCGACGGGATCAGGCAAAACCCTGGCCGCATTTTTATGGAGCATCGATCAGCTATTGCGCCGGTCCCTGAGTCTGCCATCTCAACAATTTTCCCAAAATCCGGAAGGGATCCACACCCTGTACGTATCCCCTTTAAAAGCGCTCAACAACGACATCCACCGCAACCTGACGGGGCCGCTTCAAGAAATCCATCAACTCGCCGGATCTAAACCGGCCGTGACACCCGTGCCCCGGATCCGGGTTGCCGTGCGCACCGGCGATACGCCTGCGCATGTTCGTCAATCCATGTTGCGCCGGCCGCCCCACATTTTGATAACCACCCCGGAGTCGCTGTATCTGCTGCTAAACACGGAACGAGGCCGGGGGCTGTTCCGGGAATTGGAGTATGTGATCGTTGATGAGATTCACGCGATCAGCAGCAACAAACGCGGCGTTCATCTGGGCCTGTCTTTGGAGCGGCTGATGCCCCTGTGCCGCAATGAGCCAATACGCATCGGACTTTCGGCAACCCAGAAGCCGTTGGGTCGGATTGCCGCCTATCTCGGTGGTCAAAAATACGATCAAGCGCAAAACAGTTTTGTATCCCGGCCGGTTCAAATCATTGATTGCGGCAAACGAAAGGCCATAGACCTGAAAGTGGTGACACCGGTCAAGACCTTCAACGAATTGCCCGAATCCAGTGTCTGGCAGCCGGTTTACAAAAATCTATACGAGATGATTCAAGCCCATGAAACCACCCTGGTTTTTGCCGGGATGCGGGCCCAGACTGAAAAAATTGCCAGGGCTCTGAATCAATTACACCGTGGGATCACCGGCGATCCATCAGCCGAACTGGCGCTGGCCCATCACGGCAGCATTTCGCGTGAAGCCCGCTATAGCATTGAGGCCCGCCTCAAAGCCGGCAATATACCGGCCGTCATTGCAACGGCATCGCTGGAGTTGGGCATTGATATCGGCAGCATCGATCTGGTCGTACAACTCGAAGCTCCACGCAGCGTCTCCGGCGCTCTGCAACGAGTTGGCAGAAGCGGGCACTTGCTGTCGGCCACCAGCAAGGGGCGGATTGTCGTCCTGTACCCGGCGGATCTCGATGACGCCGTCGCCATCGCTCGCAGTATGGTTCAAGCCGACATCGAAGAAACCCGCATACCCGAAAATGCGCTGGATGTCCTGGCACAACAGTTGGTGGCGGAAGTCGCAGCTAAAAGCCGCCACTATGAGGACCTGTATCGACTGGTTCAGGGCTGTTACTGCTATCGCAATTTAACACCCGCGACTTTTCGATCGGTTGTGCAAATGTTGTGCGGGAAGTTTTCAGATATACCACTGCAGGCCTTAAAACCCCGGCTGAACTGGGATCGGGTCAACAACCGCCTGATCGCACGCCGCGGCAGCCGCCTGGCAGCCACAATGAATGGCGGAACGATACCCGACCGCGGATATTTTGGGGTATATCTGGAAAATGCAAATCTGAAACTCGGCGAAGTCGAGGAGGAATTCGCCTTTGAATCAAGGGTGGGAGAAGTATTTTATCTGGGCAACAGCGAGTGGCTGATCAAACAAATTCTGCAGGATCGCATTATCGTAAGCCCGGTTGCCGCTATTAATCCCCGGGCGCCCTTCTGGAAAGGCGGCAGCCTGTTGCGTGACTATTCTACCAGCAGAAAAATCGGCCGATTTCGCCAATCATTGCTTGATCGAATGGACCGCGGGCAGGCCCTAGGCTGGCTGATGCAGGAATGCTCGGCCGACGAGAATACGGCTCACAATCTGGTGGATTACTTCACCCGCCAGCTCGATCGTGGCCACGGGATGGCAACCGACAGGCAGGTGATTGCCGAGACAACCATCGATAGCGGCGGCAATCCTTTGCTGATGCTGCATGCACCGTTCGGTGCCCGCGTTAACGGTGCCTGGGCCATTGCAATGACCGCCTTTCTGGAGCAGCGGTATCAGACCCGGTTTCAATATTCTTTTGATGATGACGGGATCCTGATCAGGTTGCCTGAAACCACGGAACCGCTGCCGTTGGAAAAACTTTTTAACCTATCTGCCTCGCAGGTTGAAGCTTACTTGATCGACGCCTTACCCCAATCCCCGATCTTTTTGGTCCATTTTCGATATAATGCGGCGCGATCCCTGATGCTGCCACGCTCACAGCCCGGCCGGCGCGTTCCACTGTGGCTGCAGCGCTTGAGAGCTTCAGATCTACTGCAAGCTGTTGAAAATGAGAAAGAATTTCCGGTTGTTCTTGAAACTTATCGAGAATCCCTGCAGGATATATTCGACCTGCCCGCACTCAAAAAAATTATCGAAAATATCGAAAACAGCCGGATAACGTATAGATTTGTCAACACCTCCATGCCGTCACCGATGGCGGCCGGCATTATATTTAAATTTGTTTCGGTCTATCTTTATGAAGAGGACCACAATCGACAGCCCCGGGAGAAGGTAACCGCCGGCCGGGAAATATTGGAGGAGATGCTGCAGGGAAACCAGGCTCCGGCCATCCTCACACCGGACCTGATCCAGCAAGCGGAAAGACGCTGGCAGCATCTGGACCCATATTATCAGGCGGGCAGCGCCGAAGAACTGTTCACCGTCATCGAAAAGCTTGGCCCGCTGGCCGAGAATCGCCTGGCCCGACGTTGTAAAGCAGATCCCGCCCGATGGCTGAATGAATTGGAAGCTGCCGGCCGCATCATTTTATCAGAGGGAGCAGTCCGGGAGAAAATAGCTAAACGCTTGTGGGACATAAATAGGGTGGCAGACGGGATTTCGGATGAAAGCGACTTGTCCGAAATGGCAAAGCGTGTGCGACGCTATCTGCAGGTGCGCGGACCGGTATCAATCGACAAAATTGAAAACGATTTGGCATGTGAGCCAACCGTATTGCCGGAAATTCTAGACCGAATGCTGGCCGCCAAACAGGCAATCCGCGGCCACCTGATCGAAGGTCGGTTGGATGAGCAATGGTGTGATCGGCATAATTTCACCCAGCTATATCGTACAGCCGTCGCCCGGCGACGGGCCGTAATTCCTCCGGCTGATCGCAGCTTGTTTCACCGGTTTCTTTTACAATGGCACCGCGTTGATTGTCCGGGACAACACTGGCGTGAGGTTGTCCAACGCTATCGCGGATATCGGTTTCCGCTGTATTTTTTCGAACGCGAAATTTTGTGCTCCCGCTATTCGAAGGCCGGGGGATCCAACGGGCAGGAGCGCCTGGCGGAATTTGAGGACCATATTACAGACGGAAATATTATCGTGCACAGCGGACGCCACGGAAATGCAGGACGAAGATATGTCGAGTTTCGCCTGCGGGGTGAAGGCAACCTGTTTGACGACCAGCAAGTCCTTTTGGCCGCTGCGAATAAAATGGGACCGGCCGCTAAAGTTGTTTTTGATTTTTTGCGTGAAAATGGTGCCAGCTATGGTCGGGATCTGGAATCGGGATCCGATTTGACATCCGTCCAATTGCACCCGGCCTTGAAGGAGTTGGCTGAAAAAGGTTTGGTAAGCTGTGAGAATTATCAAGCGTTGCTGGCAGTCTTACAATCAAGTCCGGGCCGATCTTTATCCCGCTGGCGGGACCTGAGGTCACAACGGACAGTATCACGGCCCACCGGCCTGCAATCCCAACCGTTTCGACCGCAGGGTTCATCACGGGCCGACCTGCGAAAAATGCTGCAGCAACGCAGCCGGCTGCAGGATGGTCGCTGGTTTTTGACGATCTCACCGGCCATATTAGGCCAACCCATGGCGGAAAACGAGCGGATCGAGGCCCAGGCGCGTTTATTGCTGCAGCGGTACGGGATCCTGGTCAAAGAATGGTATCGTCGCGAGCAAGGCCTTGTTGATTGGTATCGAATCTTTCAAATGCTGAAGCGCCTGGAGTGGCAGGGTGAAATCCGCCGCGGATATTTTGTGGCCGGCCTGTCCGGGGTGCAGTTTGCATTGCCTGAAGCGTTGGAAATGCTTGAGAAAGTATGCCGGACGCCAGGCGCCGAAGACGGAGACCCGGTATTGCTTAGCAGCCTGGACCCGGCCTTGCCTTTTGGCGCCGGTGTAGATTGGGGCCGGTTGGATAGCCGGGGTAATCCGTTGAAACTAGTGCGATCGGCTTCCAATCATTTGGTCCTTGTGGACGGTGAGATCGTGATGGTGGGTGAACAATTTTTCCAGCGTCTTTTGGTTTATCAGGAACTATCCCAACAAACCTGGCAGCTGATTGTAAACAGACTTCATGGATATTTAAAAATGCCCGATCCGATCAAGCCTGCCAAACGGCTCGAGATCCGTCAAATCAACAATCGTCCGGCGACCAAGAGTTCAATTGCAAGTCATTTGCTGCACAGTGGCTTTGAAAAAGACGGCACCCGTCTGGTTCTGTGGCCGTCAAGGATCTGAAGGCAGAGGTCAGAAGACAGAAGACAGAGGTCAGAGGTCAGAAGACAGAGGGCAGAAGACAGAGGTCAGAGGACAGAAGACAGAGGTCAGAGGACAGAAGACAGAGGTCAGAAGACAGAGGTCAGAAGACAGAGGTCAGAGGACAGAGGTCAGAGGACAGATGACAGAAGACAGAGGTCAGAAGACAGAGGACGGAGGACGGGAGACAGAAGGTGAAGAACAGAAGTTGGGAAGGTGAGAGGGTGAGAGCTGCCTCTGCCTGCTTCCCACCGTTTTTTAGGGCGAACAGCCCGCGAATAAGATTTAACCCCAACTGTCAACCTAATAATAGGCACAATAATATTGTTCCCCGCAATCCGCAATCCGAAATCTAAAATCCGCAATTGAGAGATCCGCAATCGAATATCCCGCACCTCGCAACGCGCACCCCGCAGCCCGCATCCCGCACCCCGTACCTCGCACCCCGCAACCCGCACCCCGTACCTCGCAACCCGCACCCCGTACCTCGCAACCCGCAACCCGTACCTCGCAACCCGCACCCCGTACCTCGCAAACCGCAACCCGTACCTCGCACCCCGCACCCCGCACCCCGTACCTCGCAACCCGCACCCCATACCCCGCAACCCGCAACCCGCAACTCGCACCCCGAAAGCCGAATACCGAACGCCGAATGCCTTTCAGCTTTCAGCTTTGAGCTTTCCTTTCCCGCAACCCGTACCCGTTTATTTTCCAAAAAATTTAAAGCTTTTGCCACATCAGCCGATATCTTAATTTAGAACCAGGCCGACCGGAGCAGAGTATTGCAGTTTCTGATCAATAAAATCGCCGATTCATACAACCCGGCATATCGGCGGGGCATAAATACCAATGCCCAGGGCGATTCCACGAGCCATCGGTTGGGAAACGGATTTTTTACACCGATACTGGCGCCTTTGCTGCAAAACAGGCAAATGACCGGCATTTTCCTGCTGTTTGGCATCGCCCAATTAGTGCTGGTATTCACGGGAATCACAGGCTGGCAATGTCCGATCTATGGGATGTTGGGCGTAATTTGTCCGGGATGCGGCATGTCGAATGCAATAGCAAGCTTGCTTCAAGGGCACTGGCAAACAGCCGTTCAAACGCATGCCTTTGCACCGGCTATTCTGATCGTTTTAATGATGCTGCTCGCCGCAATCGGGTTGCCGGCCGCCCATTTGAAGAAATTTTCGGACAGCGTCGAACGGCTGGAACAAAAATCGGGTATAACAGCAATATTGCTGCTGAGCATGCTGGTCTACTGGTTGCTGAGACTTTTCGACTTTATATGAGAGGGGAATAAACATGATAATGGCAATGGGTATGGGTATAGGATTGGTTCTCATAAATCTTTTGTGCCTGGTTTTCTTTTTTATCGTCCTGGTCAAATTATTTAAAAACGAAGGGGCACTAAAAGGGATCCTCGGATTTTTCTGCAGTATTTACCCATTTATCTGGGGCTGGATGAAGCACAAACAGCTGGGGATGACCAAGATTATGGCGACCTGGAGCATTCTCACCGTTTTGGGTATTGTCATGGTCCCGGTGATGGGAGTCAGCAGTGCCTTGATGATTCCGAAATACCTTCAGGAAATGTCCGGTGGCGGCGACATCAAGTTTTCCAATGTGGAAACATCGAAAAAAACTCCTAAATTTAAATTGACCAAAAAAAATAAAAGAACAAATTCATCCGGAAAGCTGTCAAAGCAGAATGAAGACTGGGGCCAAAAGGCGCTGGCGCTGTGGCAGGGAGGCCAATATAAGGATCCCAATAAAGCCGTCAATTATTGGAACCGTGCCATCAGCAGCAAACAAAATACGGCGGCTGCTTATAGCAACCGTGGCCTCGCCTATCATGATTTAAAGCAGTATCAAAAGGCCGTCAAAGACTATAATGCGGCTATCAAAATGGACCCCGGCAATGCGGCAGCCTATAATAATCGCGGTAATTCCTACTATGAGTTGGACGAGTATCAATTGGCGCTCAAGGATTTTAACCGGAGCCTGAAACTAAAGCCCCAATATGCCAAGGCCCATTTAAATCGCGGATTGGTCTACTACCAGATGGATAATAACGTCCGGGCCTGCAGGGATTTTCAAATATCCTGCAATCAGGGAGATTGCGAAGGCATACAATGGGCCACGAAAAACGGAATTTGTAAATAAGAATTGGGAAAGGTGGAAATTTTCCCGGGAGCGACCTGCCTGTCCTCAATCAGGGAGACAGGCAGGTCGCAAAATTTTAGATGCACTCATTTCCGCACCAGTGCATCTGCCACCATCGAGCTCAAAAAATTTACGTCAACTCCCATTTTGTAATGATCATTTAAATTGCTGAGCTGGGTATGACAGTTCTCGCAGGCGGTCGCCAGGATTGCGGCACCGGTGGCTTTAACCTGATCCACTTTTACACGGGCGGACTTCATCCTGAAGTCCAGGGTTTCTTCTCCCAGGGCCACCAGCCCCCCCCCCACCGCCACAACACCAGTTGTACTTGGGCTCCCGGCTCATTTCACGAATATCATCCGTCAAATGGTCCAGGATATAGCGTGGTTCGTCAAAAACCCCGGCATTGCGGGCAATCTGACAGGGATCGTGGTAGGTGATGGGGCCGTTGAGCTTCGACTTGTCCAACTTAATGCGGCCTTCACGCAGATAGCGGGCATGCACTTCAGTAATGGAGGACACTGTGAAGGTCTGTTTGCCGGACATCTGTTTCATGACCCGGTAGGCCGTGCCACATTCACACACGCAGACTTCTTTGACTTCTAGACGTTTGGCTTCATTGACGATCCGTTCTAAAATCAATTTCGTCTTGGAAGGATCCCCCACAAATGCACCGAAATTGACGGCTTCAAAAAAGCTTAAGGTCCAATTTTCATTGGCAGCGTTGAAGACGGCAGCCGCCGGAATTATAGAATGGGCGCCTGCCAGAGCGACATACAGCAGGTCGGCACCGGGGACATCCACCGGTATGGCGGTCCGGCCCGCTTCGGTCTGCCATTTTTCAACCACCTGTGCTTCAAGCCGTTTGACGCCCTCAAGAAAACCTTCTTTAAATAGCTCTATGGATTTGCCTTTTTCAACGGAAGTGTCTGCCAGCAGGGTCAGGATCTCCGGCTCGGCATTGGCACCAACCAGCACCAGTTTGGCAATCGACATGATCATCTGGGTGTCGATGCCGAAGGGACAGTAAACCATACAGCGGCGGCATCCGGTACACGAGTAGGCCGCCTCATAAAGCTCTTCGACGGCCATCTCGGTCAACTCTTTGGCTTCGCCAACCGAGGGCCAAACTTTTCCCCGGCCCTTGAAATATTTTTTGTAAAGTCGGCGAACGATCTCGGCCCGATAGGCGGCGATGTACTTGACCTGGCCCATGGATGCGTACACATGGCAGGCTTCCGTGCAGACGCCGCACCGGGTGCAGGTTTCCAGGTAAAACCGCATCGCTTCATTAAGCTTGCTCTGAAAAAGGCTCAGCAGATCATCCCTAGTTTTCTGGTCCATCTATACAGTCCTTCTATTTGTAATGTGGCGTTGAAATATGATGCAAGCATTTAGAAAAATAGCAGAAATAGAAAAAATCACAAGCACCAAATCACAAATAATTTCCAAATCCCAATATCCAAATAATTGATAGAGCGCAGCGATTCCACAAATCCGAAATCCGCAATCTTAAATCCCAAATTTTAACTCGAGACGTCATAGAAATTAAAACGGGATGATTTTGTAAATGCAGATTTGGCATTCATTCACCACCCCACCTGAAACCTATCACGATCCCGTGCGCAGCTTATTCATGGGCAGCGACAAAAACGAATGCATACTCTGACTGAACGGAAAAAAGATTAAAAATACGTTGGCAAAAAAAATGTGCAGTACCAGCATAAAAGAATGCCCGGAATCGGTGACGGCCACCGGCAAATCGGGCTTCAGTGTCAGCAGACTCCAAAGATAAGCCTGGTAATCTTCCACCGTCATTTCTTCATAGCCGTACCACCTTCTGGCCCAATCCATCTCGCTGCCGAATATGACGATCAGAAACAACAGTATCAGAAGATAGTAATCTTCCGGTACGGACAAATCCCTGACCGGTGATGAAAAACGTCGAAAAAGAAAATAAAGCAGGGCAATGGCCAGCATAAGACCGATGTATCCTTGTCCCAGAAAGATCTCATGGGGGACAATTTGAAAAATTGCAATATCGCCAAACAACTCCAGATGCCCAATGATCAGAAACAGGAGACAAATGTGAAAAACCATCAGAAAAAACCACAAAACCGGTTTGTGTCTCCTAACGCTGGGGAACAAAAAAGTGTCATGCAATGCCCACAACCATTGCGGCTTTTTCTCAGGGTAAATTTGCAGGGTGGCGGGATGTTTTGGCTCCCGAAAAATCTTGATCAACCTCAGGGCGGTGCCGATGAAAAAAGTTGCCGCCGCTAGATAGACCATCGGCACCAAAATGAAATATATCAGTGTTTGCACAATCGCCTCCCGAATACAGAGCAAAGGGTAGAGCGCAGAGCGCATGGGGCATGGGGCATGGGGCATGGCGCATGGTGCATGGTGCATGGCGCATGGTGTATGGTGCATGGCGCATGGTGCATGGTGCATGGCGCATGGTGCATGGGGCATGGTGCTATGAGCAAAGAGTTATCAGTGCAGAGCATCGTGGCAAAACCATTGAAAAGTGGCTTATAGTTTCCACCGCCCGACACCCCGCTGTAGGTCCCGGGCACCAAGCGCAATGCCCTATGCTCTACGCTCTCTGCCCTAAGCTCTAGGCACCTTACGCGTTTTCCTTCATTTCCGACTTTGCCTCGCCTGAGCTTGTCGAAGGCCGCATTCCAACTTCCGAATTCTCTTTACCCCATGCCCCTGCCCCATGCCCCATGCGCTCTGCACCCTGCCCCATGCCCCATACGCTCTGCACCCTGCCCCATGCCCCATGCGCTCTGCACCCTGCCCCATGCCCCATACGCTCTGCACCCTGCCCCATGCCCCATACGCTCTGCACCCTGCCCCATGCCCCATGCGCTCTGCACCCTGCTCCATGCCCCATGCGCTCTGCACCCTGCACCCTGCCCCATGCGCTCTGCACCCTGCACCCTGCCCCATGCGCTCTGCACCCTGCACCCTGCCCCATGCGCTCTGCACCCTGCTCCATGCCCCATGCGCTCTGCGCTTTGCCCCATGCGCCTTGCCCTTTGCCCCGGGCGCTCTGCGCACTAGACCAATCGTTTAATGAAGAATTTGATCAGTTTATCTTCCTGGTCGGTTTTCACGATTTCATTACCGCTGGTCTTGGCCCAAGCCGGAAAATCAGTTAAAGATCCGGGATCTGTTGTGTGGGCCTCGATGACCTGGCCGACCTCAACTTCTTTAATTCCTTTGCTGACCTTGACAACCGGCATCGGACATGCCAGCCCTTTTAGATCAAGTACTTTAGTAACTTGCACGTCATCACTCATTTTTTTCCTCCTGTTTTGGGGTTCAGGGTTCAAAGGTTACGGATAAATTCGAATCGCATACTGCTCTCTTTCCCCTGCTAAGTGTTACAACGTCGAAGATGAGAGCGATGAGTGAATTTAGTCGCGACGTAACCTTGAGCGCTGAACCCGGAATTTATGAACCTTCGTTCTAGATAAAAAGCTGTACTTTTGCATTCTGGGCCTCGGCCAGAAAAGTTGCAACACCGGCAAAACCCAGATCATTGTAATCAATGAATTCATCCCGGCTGAAACCCATCAGGTCCATAGACATCTCACACACATAAATCTTGACACCGAGTTCTTCGGACAGGGCCAGCATCTCTTCCAGTGAAGCCACATTTTTCTTTTTCATCAAGGACTTCATCATGGCGGTTCCCATACCGCCCATATTCATGTTAGACAATTTCACGTCGCCGGTGCCTTTGGGCAGCATGGCGCCGAACATGGTACCCATCATATCTTTACCGCCAACTTTCTTTTTCTTGTCCCTGAGAACCGGAGTTCCCCAGAAGGTGAAAAACATCACGACCTCCATACCCATTGCGACAGCCCCGGTTGCAATGACAAAAGCGGCCAGCACCTTGTCCATATCACCACTGAAGACAACCATCGCCAGCTTATTTTCTGCGGTTTTCTTGCTGACGGCTTCAACTTGAGCCTTAAGCTCTTCCAACTGGGTTTCAATATTTTGCATATCCATAATAGTCCTCCTTTGGTTATGATATTAACATTTTTTTTATAATTATTTAAATGTGTTGGAAACAAACATCTTCTATTTAGTTTACTGTATGAACTTTATTGTCAAAAAATTCCTGGAATAGTTTAATCTAAAGTAATCCGCCCCGCCGAAGCCACCGACAAAACTGCAATCCCACTACACCATCAACTCCTTGACCGCCTCCATGGAGGCCTTCAAAATATCCAGATTGGTCAACATGGCCTGGCGCTGGTCCTGCGCCATCTGGGATAACACCTGGCCATGGATATTTTTTAAGAACTCATTGATTTCATTTAGTTTTTTTTGACCATCCGACGTCAGGCTGAGAAGGCTGACCCGGGAGTCCTCGGGATCCTTGATACGGTGAATCAAGTTTTTCTTTAGCAGTCCGTCAATTATTTTGGAAACCCGGCTTTTAACCACGTTCATTTTAAGAGCAATACCCTTGGCGGTCAGATAGCGTTCTTCGCCAAACAGGCCCAGGCACCTGAGCTCGGCATCCGGCAGATGGAAACGTTCGCATTGATACTGCATCCGTTCCTGGCAACATTGAAACAATTTTGTTATAAGTTCCTGGAATTGCTCTAATTGATACTCTGATACATCGGGTTTTATATCGGTCCTAAAATCGTTCATAGTAAGAACTATATCAGAATAGGTTATCCTGTCAAGTGTTATTACGAATTTTCGGATCCCACAAAAATTTTACATCTCCTGCTTATTATATTATAATTAACAATTGCAAATAAAACTGCCGCAACCATTATACCATCCTGATCTAGGAGGAAAATATGCGTAAAATAATGCAACTCGTGATCGCTTTATTCGTGATGCTTCCCATTTTGATTTTGTCGCCGGCCTGTTCAAAAAAAATGGCGGAGACTCCGGGGTCCGACACAGACATGCAGGAAGAGGAGGTGGAGGCCCAAAAAAACAGAGAAAAAATGGAGCGGGAACGCGGGGTGAGGGAGCGTGCATTGCGGGCAGAAATACTCCAATTCATGCGTGAAGATATCTATTTTGATAAAGGCAGCTATCGACTCGGGTCTGAAGCCCGGAAACTGCTCCAAACCAAGGCCCAATGGCTGCAAAAAAATCCGGATCTCACCGTAATCGTGGAGGGCCACACGGACGAGCCGGGTTCAAAGGAGTATAACTTGGCGTTGGGTGATCGGCGGGCTGGAGCAGTAAAGTCATTTCTGATGGGCCAGGGTGTCCAGTCACGGCGCATAACCGCCGTCAGCTATGGCAACGAGCAGCCCAAAAGCAGCGGCCGCGCAGCAAAGGCACGATCGAAAAACCGCCGGGTACATTTTGTAGTTGAGGAATGAAATCAAGTAATTGAGGATATTAAAGCATAAGATGGACCTAAAATTAATGTCAGGCCCTTAAGCTGGTCGTTTTTGACAACATATCGTAAGTTGTGGAAGGTGTCAGGTGTCAGGTGTCAGGATTTAGCGCGTCGGTTCCCCTGACACCCGAAACCTGACACCTGAAACCAAAAATCTACCAACTACGCTATTGCTAACCCGCCGGGTCCACTTTTTTGGAGAGCGGTCTCGAAAAAAACCTAACTAGTGTTCGAACGGGTATCCAGAACTCTTTGATATTGCTGATTAATATCGCATAAAAGGAAAACGAAGATTTTCCAGTTTAATGCATTTTTTACTTGCATTAAAAACTCGTAAACGGTAGTTATCTT
>Ga0209678_1000198_pt1 | contig 24467 bp, 21 predicted proteins | sample WorMetilvaeELBA1_FD_187404 | JGI IMG/M metagenome (GOLD analysis project Ga0209678, IMG submission 187404) | Marine gutless worms symbiont microbial communities from Max Planck institute for Marine Microbiology, Germany - Olavius ilvae ELBA.1... ...
TTTAGAGAAAACGCTGCTAAATATTGATTTGCTATTGTTCGCCATCGTTTTGAACGGCAGTAATTTAATGAGTGATAATTAGCGGCCGGGCTAACTGGAAAAACGGCCACTTTTCGTTCAGGCACTATTTACATATCCCTGCCAATACGCTGGTCGAGCAACCGATTCAGATCGACTTCCGTGAAGCTGCCGTCGCAACGCAATATCATCCTCACCTGTTTATTGACCTGGGTGAAAATGCCGGGGCCGACGTGGTCGTTCATATGGCGGGCAATCAATATAACCTGTGGAATCCGGTGGTGTTGATCTCCCAGGCGGCATCGTCACACCTTAATTATTTCCAGCAGCAAAAATGCGGCTCCCAGGGATACGTTTTTCAGAACGGATGGATCTTTTTACAGCAGGACGCCCAGTTAAATCACCTGGAAGTTGCCCTGGGCGGTGCGTTGCTGAAGGCATCTTTGACTGCATGTCTGGAAGGCTCCGGGAGCTACGCTCAGATGAGCGGCATCTACCTGGCCCATGGCGGACAGCACATGGATGTGCGAACGGTTCAGCAGCACAAAGCCCCCAACACTTACAGCCGCGCTGTTTATAAAGGGGCGGTGCGTGAATCCGCCCGTGCGATTTACCAGGGCTTGATTCATGTGCTGCCGGATGCGCAAAAAACCGATGCCTACCTGACCAACAAGAATCTGATTCTGGATGAAGGCGCCCGGGCCGATTCCATTCCGAGCCTGAAGATAGAAACCAATGACGTCAAGTGCAGCCATGGATCGACCACCGGCAAAGTCCAGGATAATGAATTGTTTTATCTCATGAGTCGGGGGCTGACCCGCAAAGATGCAACGGAGCTGATCATCATGAGCTATTTTCAGGATTTGATCGACCTGGCCCCGGATCATGTCAAAGCCGGTTTAACCCAAGAGATTCACCATCACATCCATACCGTGCAGATGTGAAAGGGTCTATAGAAGGACACTATGTTTTCTGCTGAATCCATTAAGGCCGATTTTCCGATCCTGCAGGGGCAGTTTCCCTTTCCCGGCGCCAAGACAACCTCCCTGACTTATTTGGATAACGCCGCCACAAGCCAGAAACCTCACTGTGTTATCCAACGCATCAACCACTACTATGAAGGCCAGAATGCCAATGTGCACCGCTCGATTCATTATTTGGGTGAAACCGCGACGGCCTGTTTGGAAGAAAGCCGCCGGCGGGTCAGAGCGTTTATCGGGGCCGCTCAGGACGCTGAGATTATCTTTACCCACGGTTGTACGGAAGCGATCAACCTGGTGTCCCGCGGGTGGGGATTAAAACATATAGACGCATCATCGACGATTCTGCTGACCGAAATGGAGCATCACAGCAACCTGGTTCCCTGGCAGCTGCTGGCCGAACGGACCGGCTGCCGGCTGGAGTTTATTCCGGTTACCCCCGACGGTTTGCTGGATCTTGCACACATCCAGTGGAAACCCTCCATTAAACTGGTGGCCTTGACGCATATGTCCAACGTTCTGGGCACCATTAACGATTTGCCGCAAATCATTGCCCAGGCCCATGCCAATGAAACATTGGTTTTGGTGGATGGCGCCCAGGGGGCCGCCCATCTGCCCGTCAATGTGCAAACCCTCGATTGTGACTTTTATACTTTCAGCGGGCACAAGATGTGTGGACCGACCGGGGTGGGCGTCTTATACGGCAAAATGCACCTGCTGGAGGCGATGGACCCGTTTCTGGGCGGCGGGAATATGATCCGCAAGGTGGCGTTGGACAGATCGACCTGGAACGATTTGCCCTCCAAATTTGAAGCCGGCACCCCAAATATAGCGGGTATTATCGGGCTGGGCGAAGCCATCGATTATCTTCAGGGCCTCGGTCTCGATCAGATTCAGGCCCACGAAACCGAATTGACCCGCTACGCGCTGGATCTATTGGCGGATATCGAAGGAATCCACCTTTATGGCCCGCGTCACGGCCGCGGCGGCATCATCTCATTTAACCTCGATGGGGTGCATCCCCATGATGTCGCTCAACTTTCAGACCGTGAGGGAGTGGCCATCAGAGCCGGGCATCACTGTGCCCAACCCCTGATGAACAAGCTCAAAGTCCCTGCCACGGCCCGGGCCAGTTTTTACCTCTACAATACCCGGGAGGATATCCATCAACTACATGACGCCTTAATCAAGGCCAAAGAGTTTTTCAGCTAATGGACTTCGACGAACTGTACCAGGAAATTATCCTGGATCACTACAAGCATCCACGCCATAAATGCGATCTGAGCCATATCCCGGACAGGCATCGGCATGAAAACCCCACCTGCGGCGATTCGATCAAGCTGGCGGTCTCGATGCAGAACCACGCCATCGATCGAATGTGTTTCGATGGCAATGGCTGTGCCATCAGCATGGCCTCGGCCTCGATGATGAGCGATCTGTTGAGCGGTAAAACACAGCCGGAAGCCAAGACCCTCACCGACAGGTTCATCGCGGTGATGATAGGGGAAAGCTCCAATGCAGTGCTGTCCGACTGGGGTGATCTGGTCAGTCTGGCCGGGGTTGTCCGGTTTCCGCTGCGAGTAAAATGCGCCACCTTGGCCTGGCACGCGCTGCAAGACCAATTGGATGGGTTGACGTAAGAGACTGCAAATCGGTGGACAGATACTGGACCTTGTTTTCAGTTTGAAGAGAATATCAAAGCGAATTCCAGCGGTAGTCTTTCAGGGGTTCCACGACTGAGTTCGTCAACTCCGCCGGAAATGGTATTATAGTTCCCCCCAACGTTGCAAAAGTTTCTTATTGTAGGGTGGGCTGTGCCCACCAAATAGCGCTGAATCTAAATGTCGAAGGTGGGCACAGCCCACCCTACAACAAAAACATAGGATTCAACCAAGGGTGAGATCCAGCAATACCATTCCGATTTACGTTTCTCCCTGTATTTATAGGGATTGATGAACATTTCCATCATTATTTATGCAATAAATGGATTCCCTCTCGCCGGGTTGCTGAAGATACTGGTGATTATTCAACATACCCCAGAGATCGTAATTGTTCGAGGGATGCTGGATTGTAACTTACCGATTGGCCGGAATCTTTCGTCATTGTTTTCCAGGTGACCAGGTTCTGCTTTTTCAGGTCTTTAAAAAAAGATTGCGCGTTGTAGTTGAAATATACATCAACCAAAAAATTGAGCATGTCGAAATGCTCCTCGGTATCGTATGAAAGATCGAATACCCGGGTTTCCATTCCCAGGTTATTATAAAGACCGGGGCTGAACTTTTTGGCCTTATAAGTAATGGTGTCATTTAGTTTGTCGGAATTCAAAATGTGCCAATTTTTGAAAAAGACGGAACCATGCGCGGCGGGATCATCCTTAGGCTTAAAACGCACCTCCTCGGAAATGCAAAAACGGTTGGTCCAGAAATCAGGCTTCTCTTCCTGGATGAGAGGCACCAGGGAATCGCCCTGGATCAGCAGATCATCAGTTCTGATGGCGGCCAGGTCCAATATCGTGGGCATGATGTCGAGCAGTTGAACCGGCGGGCCGATTCGCTTGTTCGCCGGCAATTTTTTGGGGTAAACCATAATCAGCGGCACACGCAAGACCTGAACATAACCCGGCGCCATATGTTCCCAAATGAAATGTTCACCCAGATGTTCGCCGTGATCGGCGGTGAATATTAGCAGGGTATCCTCCAGCAATTTTTTTTCTTCGAGCCTCTTTAAAAATTTTCCAAAATAACGATCATTGTAGCTGATTTCTTTATCATATAAAAACCGGCGGCTTTTGACTGTCGGAACCTCGATCCAGGCAGGGTCGATGAATTTTTCCTTTTTAAGTTTCACATTGCCACCCAGGAAGGGCCTTTTGTACCCGGCGATGACCTCATCCGGTGGATCATACGGTCCATGGGGATCCAGAAGATGTATAAAAAGGAAAAAATTTCTATCCGAATTTGTTTCGATCCAATTTCTTAAGGCAACATCCTCGTATAGTTCATCAGCGCGATGCCCGAGTGTTTCAGAATCAAAAAGTGTGTCAAATCCCTGGTGCAGCCCTACCGCCGGGCCGGCATTGACGTTCTGTAAAAAAGAAGCCGTTGCAAAACCCTGATTTCTCATTATTTCAGCCAGCGTTAAATACCGGTCGTCCAGCATTTCCGACATGTCCCAGACACCGGTGGCTGTCGGGTAAAGCGAAGTCATCATAGACGTACACGAAGATCGGGTATGGGTGGCCTGGGAAAAAGCATTTTGAAAAACGATGCCCCTTTTGGCAAACTCGTCTTTGACCGGAGTCGTCACAACGCCATATCCGTAAGTTGACATATGATCAGGCCTTAAGGCATCTTCGAGGACGATGACAACATTCATTCGTTTTTGGGGAGGGGCAAACACGATGGGATTGCTCCAAAAGGCGATGTTGTTGGGCGAGCCTTTGGCGACGAATGAAATTTCAACTTGCTGTTTGGCGTAACCGGATAAATCTATGCCGACATCGTGCCAGCGACCGGCATCGGAGACCTCGCCTGAGTGAAGCATTAGCGTCTTCCCGCCATGCTTCAACAAGACATTAAAAGCGACGGGATCATCATTATGTAGAATTCCCATTCCAAACTTGAGCGTAGATCGGCCTTCCGGTAATTCTAGGGTATAGCTTAATACATGCAACGGATGGGTATAAATGGCTTTACGCATCTCTTTGTTCTTCGTTTCATAGACGTCACCGTAAGGCCGTTGCGAATATTTTGCTTCCCTTGATAAGAAGCGCAGATAATCAATCTCAACGTCATCAGAAGAAATTTCAAATGGAAATAGAAAAATCTTTCTGATCGGCTCGCCTGTTTTCAAACCGCCCCTGAAGATCGAGTTCGCATTCACGCGGTAGGTGTGGAATTGATTGTCAGGGATTGTCAACAGGGCCAGGTAGTCGGTTTTCAAATGATCAAGCGCGGCCGCGTCGCCTTGGCTGCTCCAGGCGAATATCAGCTTTTTGGTCTTTTTTACTTTAATCCGAACTTCTATTTCACCAATGGCGTCTTTATCGATATCGGCTTTTCCAAAATATTCCAGAAAATTGGATCCATCATGTTTATATTTTAATACGCCATTTTCAACGACAAAGTCATTTTTCGCCGGTTTGACTGGCAAATCATTTTCATTGTCAAATTCAAAATTGATATTTCGATTGCTTTGCGCGTTTAAGGCAGGCGCTAATTTTTTCCCGCTGTGACGCGCATACATTAAATTTTCATCAAACCGGTAATAAAAACCATTTAACGGATTTGGGCCAAGCTCCATCAAGGCCGCTGTTTCGCTAAACTCAGCAGCTTGTTTGCTTATCTGTTCAGATGTGCTTAGTGCTCGCTTGGCGCTGCGGTCAAATTTTACGGCATTGATTTTGAAGGCATTCAATACTGAATTGGTCACCAGGGACACCAGCAGAAAAAATATTAGAACCGCCACAGCTAGGCCGATTTTTCTCAGGGAAAATTTCGATTTCAATATGCCTGCTCCAAAAAAATTAAATATTAACTTTCATAAACGGTTTGAGAATAAAGCCAAATACCATCGTCAAAATAAAAAAGTATATAACCGGAGAAACGTCCCACCATAACAATGGGTAGGCGGCCGGGACATAATTAACGCTCACGGATTTGAAGTGCGAATCAGGCGGAATCGGGATCTCTGCCGGCTGTAGGACATAATTCCAGGTATTCCCTTTGCTCTTTAGCGGGCTGAATCTTGCCTGCTTGCCGTCAGTGGCAATTTTTTTCCTGACGACTTCCTCCGAGCCGCCGATGGTGACGGCAATGTACTGCGGTCCGCCTTTCGTCAACCTTGCGCGCCAATAAACATCTCCATCTGTTTCCAGGCGAAGCGGCGGTGTTTCAAGAAGAATGCCGGCCGATGTTTGACAACGAACTTTCGAGACAAGGGATGCCGTGGAAGGTGCCGTTTTGGAATCCAACGCCGCATGCACGATAAAGCTTTTATCGACCTGGATCGGCAAATAACCCAAACGGCCTTCAATCAGCATGCAAACAATCAGCACCGGTATCAGCATTATCAAAAACGGCGGCCACATGTATCGCAAATAAATCAGCGTATGTTTTATAATATTGCCCTGACTGGAGAGGACCCGGGCAAATTGGTCCCGGTATATGCCGATTTCCAGAAAGTAGCCGAAGATTTTGCTTCGAATCAGTTTTATCTTTTCTTGATTTGAAAAACGTTTAAAAAAAATCAGCATGCAAAAGGCGCAAACCAGACTAAGCAGCGCAAGGTCGAAAATGGCTGACGTCCGCCCGAAAGGCCAAGCAATGACGTCGCTGAATTTATTGACTGCCCAAAATACGCTGCCCATGGTGAAGTTTCTTTAAACCTGCAATTGAGCCCGGTGAATCAGGCCCCGGACATTATTGAATTGATAATTCAGGAAATATAACCCAAACCTTTAAGTCTTTCGACAACTTCAGGATCATGATCCTGATCCAGTATCCGCCCGGCCTCTTTCTCCAGAACGTGCGTGACAAACTCGGCGGTGGAGGAATACCCGGCAATTTCGCTGCATTCTTCGATTTTGTTAAAAAGCTGCTTATCAATTTTAATCTTCGGCATTTTAGGCGCTTCCTTTAATTTAACTTAAATCCCAAACAGCGGTGTGCCTTCCATGTAGGACGGCAACGGTATGCCATATTCGGCCAGTATCGTGGCCGTAATGTCAACCAGCGCGGGGCGGGCTTTTTGCACCGGTTTGTTAGAAAACAACACGGCCGGTACCAGCGCCGGATCGATACAATGATCCCCGCTCCATTTATCGTTATTATCACTGAAAACCTGGGGCGAGAAACCTCCCAGCACGCTGTCCCATGAAGTTCGGTAACCTCTGCTCCAGCCGATAATCAGCTCAGGCGCGAACGGATTATCTCGTCTAACCCGGGCCGGCACGATTTGGATGCTGGAAACCGCTTTGCGGCCGGTCGCCGGATCTCTCAGATCGAGCAGTTCCTGTCGGATCCGATCAAGGAATTGGTTTGCCCGCGATTCTGGAATGATTCCATATTTTTCGCGACCCTTCAGGTTCAGGTATAAGGCATTGATGCCCACGTTGTAGGCAACGGTTTTGGTCCAGTTCACATTATCGAAATAATTATTAGATTCGCGGTGCTGAATATTCTTGAGATCGATATACCCCTTCTCATATAACCAGGTATTGACATTCACCTGCCTTCGAAATGGCGCAAATCCGTGATCGGACATGACGATCAGCCTGAGGTTCGGATCATGGATATCCACACGATCCATGACGTCACCCAGCATTTTATCCATGGCCCGGTACATGTGCATGATGGCATTGCCCGGCGGATTTTTTGAATTCTCTCTAAAGAGAGGGTGACCTCGATCATGGATGCGCCAGAACATGTGGGCGTTCTGATCCAGGCTTGAAAAATAGAAAAAAAGGAAGGCCTTATCCTGCATTGCAAAACGACTGAGTTCATGGTTCAGCATCCGTTTTCGTTCAGCCAGGATCTGTTGCTCCAACTCGAAGTATTCCGCATCATCCAGCACCCCGCTCGACAGCGCTTTTGTGTCGGCAGGCAGCCCCTGGGTATAAAAATATCCCACACTTCGTTCCAACTCCCGCCGATAATTTTCCGATGAAATTATCGGCAAGCTGGGATCAGACGGATCGATATTGATTGGTGATACGTACATGCAAAAATCGGGATGGATGCTTTTGAGGTAGAGCCTGCAAATCCCTTTAACTTCAGATAAGTGTGGGATCATGGTAAATGACAGGGGTATCCAGTCGGTCCATTCGCCGCTTTTCAATACGAATTGCCGGTCTTGAATTTGAATTCGAGCCACATTGTTTTTTTGATCCCGCCAGATGGTGATAGGAACAAGCGCGTCGGGCTCATCCACCCGCAAGGTATTTTTCGGCCCGGCCAAACTTGCGGTCGCTTTCTGAGCATTAAATTTTAGCGGTACCACCAGGCCGCCCTTGACTTTTTCGGCCGGATAGTGCGGCGCTGAAGTCAAAAGCGTAAAGCTGCCGTACCCGCCGCGCAGATCCGGGGTTCCCATGCCGGAGACCATTCTGACTTTTGGGTTCTGGCAAGGGAAGTTCGCCGGCATTTTGAACACCGTCGCCGGAATATCATGGTCATGCAGATGTTCCCAAAACGGTCTTTCTTTTCTCAAAAGCTCGACCTTCCCGTCGGTCAATGGAATTTTTAGGCGTCCGAATGAAATGGTTTTTTCGGGACCTTCAACCCGGGATGTCGAGTGAAAGGGCATCATGGTGGCCGGATCCCGATGAATAAAATCATATATGCCGTGCATTCGCGAAGTGGCACCGATGGAAAAATCCGACCAGGCCACCGGGCTCTGCGGAGGAAAGCTGGAGGACACGGCCCTTAGCCCCCCGACTGCCGCCAATTTGCTGAAATTCGGCAAAACTCCTTTTTGCATATACACGTGGGCCAGATGCAGATCCATCCCATCGATGCCCAGGATGAGCATCTTGAATTTGCGCTTGGGCGGTGCTCCCAGGGCATGTTGCAGCGGATACAGTGCACCGCCGATGCCAAGTGCGGTTGCCTTTTTTAGAAAATCCCGTCGATTCATCATTTTTCACCATTGCCGTGGCGGCTTGATGGCGGGTTCAAATGCAATACCTTACCGTCCTGATATTTTGGTTTATCGAGGCCGAACAGGTTTAAAACCGTCGGGGCAACATCCATGATTGATATTTCCGGTTCCAGATCCTTTAATTTCCAATTGGAAAAAAATGAGCCCGGCACGAGGGGCGGGTCGATACTGTGATCGCCGCTCCACTTTTTGATGTTGGGTTCAATGATATCTTCAGTGACCTTCCCTTTGGCGCAGTTCCAGGATGCGCGATATCCGGTAGCGAAACCAATCAGCAGATCGGGGGCTTCCGATGTGTAGGGCCCCTTGAATTCGTGCTGCGACAACACAACACGCCGAATGGGCTTGCAGGCATTGTTTTCATCGAAAAGTTTTTCCAGTTTTTCCTTGATCTCGATTTCCAGCGCTTCCTTTTCATGGGGCTGCTCAACAGTGCCGAATTTTTCACGGCCGCGGGTATTGATAAAAATTCCCGCAAGACCGTAGGCATAGGCCCGGGTTTGGGTCCAGTTCACATTTTCGAACCAATCACCGCCGGCGGATTTGCCATCCTCGAATACCAGATAGCCCTCTTGCCAAAGCCATGAATTGAGATTGACGCCCCATTTAAATGGTTTAAACCCATGATCCGATATCACCATCAACAGATCACGGTCGTCAATTTCTTGCATCACGCGCCCAACGAGTTCGTCCGAGCGGACATAGGCCTGTTCAACGGCAAGTTTGTGGGTGGTCGTATCTTGGCCGGCATTGGCAGGGTGATCATCGTTCAGGTAACGGAAAAACATGTGTTGAATCCGATCCGTCGTATCAAAGACCGACACGGTGAGGCCTTCTTTATTTCGTCTGAGGTGGTCCATAAAAAGTGTCTGGCGTTCCTCGTAGATATCGTAGGTTTGCTTGAGAAATGCTTCCTCGTCGATGACACCTTCATTCAGCGCCCAGGTATCTTCTGCCAGCCCGAGGGTGGAAAAAGGCCCATGCAATTTCGCAAGGTGGATGGCATAATAAAAGGGGTGCGATATCGGAAGGACCGGTTTCTCCGGATCAATATTAATCGGTGACATGTAAATCTGCAGATGCGGCTTGATCTGGGTCACCAAAAATCGGGCCAGCCCGTAGATAGGTTTATGGAATCCAGCTGAAAACTTTAATTTTTGCCAGGGAGAATAGTTGCCTGGAGTCAGCTGCAGCGCTTGCTTTTGTTCCCCGATCCACAGCTTGATGATTTGCCGGCGGGGATCAATTTCCCCCCGCATGGGAATGGAAAGCGTCGTATCGGAGCCGTTTCTTTTTACGGCGGGACCGTTTATTTTACTGCTAAAACAATTTTCCTCTTGCACAAGCGAAACCACCGAACCTTTCGATTCTTTATTTTCATCGTCACTTGGGCGGGTGGTGAACAGCGTAAAACTGCCCAACGTCCCCAGCAAATCAGGGGCGCACATGGCCGAAAGACATGCCCCGTAGAATTTTTCCGGTGGGTATGAAATGGGAACTCTTAAAACCGTGCTGAAGATCTTGCACTTGCCCAGCACCGACCAGAACGATTGGCTTTTGCGGCCGGCCTCTACGGTTGAAGATATTCCTAGCGGAACACGCAATGGACCGAGTTTTAATGTTCGCGGAGTTGTGGCAATCTTGGCTGAAGATAAAACAGGTTGGTAGGTTTGGGCATCCCTGGTAAAAAAATCAAAGATATTGTGTTTGCCAGGATTCACCCCGGTCGCAAAGGTCGACCAGGCCACCGGTGATATGGCCGGCATGGTTGTCTGCAGCGGGCAAAAGCTTCCGTTCTGTTTTAATTTTGCCAAATTGGCAAGTTTTCCCTGTTGCATATACTGTCGGCATAGATCCGGATCAAGCCCGTCGAAACCGATGATGACAATCCGCCTGATTTTTGCATGCCTTTTTATTTTTCTTCTTTTTATTAAAAGAATTGCCGTACGCACCGGCCAGCTGAATATCGATACCAATATGAGAAGCACGGATATAAACAAGATAACAAAGGATGATAGGAAGGCAAAGCCTGCGCCCGGGCCGATGTAGGCGTAGGCACAGGATGCCGAACTTAAAAAAAGGATCAAAGTGATTAAAAATAATCTCATGCTGCAGTTGGTATACTTTCCGGGGGGGGATTTTATTAAAATCCGAATTTCTGGCCGTTCAAATGACTATCCGATGGTTTTCTTTGTCGGTAAAACGAACTGTCAACAACACCGGCCATCTTATCGACGTCCAGCCTGTTGCCAAGAAATCGATTGATTTTTTGCGACTGTTCGGCGGGATTTAAAATTATCTTATTATAAAATATATCAATGGATTGCATATTATTTTGCCGATCAAGCCAGTTGGATAGTTTCTTAAGGTGGATGTTGAATTTCTCGGCCATTACATGATCACTCGTTCTGTCCGTCGGCTGACCTCTCCTTTTCAGCATTGTCTGCTGGGAAGCTAAAATTTCGGCCATCTCCCTTTTCATAAAAATTATTTTATACGTATTTTCCCTGGGCAAATGGTAAAGCCAGAACGATATTATTTTGACGGCCTTGCCATAAGCGCTCTCCAGCCATGCAGAATCCGTTTCAAGCGCTTTGATCTTTTCAAGCTCGTAATAACCTTTGAGATTGTCCTCATCCGCTTTTCGAACGTCGTCAACCACCAGTTCGATGCCGCCCGCTTCAAGCATTTGCATCATCATTGACGTACCGGATCGCGGGAGTCCGGAAACCAGAATTATGCCCGATTCATTTTCATTCATAATACATGCCAAGTGTTGTCAAATTACTTATGATAGATTATCAAAATATGGGTTATAATTCAAATTTTTAACGATTTTGGCATTATTTCGAAGGTTTTTGGAGAAAATCTAAGAATCAAATCCATGGTCACGCTCCAAAAATAACAAACCAACTATTTGAAGTGCCGGAGGTTGGGGCATCCGTTGAAGTTTTGGGTTAAGCGGACGGGTATGAAGGGGTCGGAGGGTCGCTTGTGGTCAAAGCCAGGCCCCGGGGATCAATTCTCATATAAAGATCGATCCAACAACCCAATGGATATTCCAAGAAATTCCAATGAGGCAACTAAATTCAGTCGATGTTCTTTTCAGACTCTTTCGTTTCGTTGAATATGGCAGCGATATCTTCCTGTTCAATCCCTAAAAAGTCTGACACATTTTTGTCTATCACGGAACTGATTTCATATATCGGAATGTCATTCTGTCCTACTTTGGCCAGCACATCTGCTACATTCAAGATGTAAGCCACCTCATTGTCGTCGGATTGATTAGGGCTGTGGTGAAACCGAACCCCATCGATGACATTGGCGGGAAAGAGCCACTGGGCGAACACCTCGGCCGCGATTTCTGAGTGATCGCATCCCAACAGACGCTTTTCTATATCGGTGATCGCATCCTTCACGCCGGTTTTGGGGAGTATCTGGCGCTCAGCCACATAGGGATCCAGCATGATTTTACCGGCATCGTGCAACAGCCCGGCGATGAAAGCGTCATCCTCCGCCGCAGGACTGACCAGTTTGGCGAGATGCCGCGCCCCAAAGCCGACCGCTAAAGAATGGCTACGCAGTTCTTGAGCCGAATAGCCATAGCCTTTTAACGGCTGGTTTAGATAATTCCCGGCGCCCGCCAGGGTAATTACCTGGGATAGGGTTCGAAGTCCCAGCATGCTGATTGCATGTTTCAGAGACGAAATTCTACCGCTCATTCCGTAGTAGGCCGAATTGGCAACTTTAAGAATCGTGGCCACCATCGATTGATCCGTTTCCAATATCCGGTGGAGGGCTTCAAAACTAGCACCTTCATTGGCTAACAGCTTTTTTGCTTTTATGACCGCTTCCATTGCCGGCGGCAACTCATTCATCTTTTTCAAAATTGCCTTCTTCAGAGACGGGCCGGAAATTTGAGAGGATCCATCTGCAGACGGTTTTTCCGCTGCGGTCGGCCCTTCAGCCCCGCCGGTAATATCTCGCACAAGCCGTCGGCAATCATACTTGATATTTGCCGCCAGGCGACCATCGATTCGCACCGGCTTAAACTCATAGGTCCCGTTGGCCCACGACAAGGCTTTTGAAATAACGTGCCGGACGTGGATTGACATAAGTTTTTGCAGTGCGGTGGTCGTCGCCAGCTTTTTGCTCACCAGCAACTGGATAATCGGCTGGTTTTCCTTTTTCGAAATGAGCAGTAGATCTTTGATACGTTCAGCCGGAAAAAGCTTTTTGTGTATCAGCAAGTGTTCCAGCCGTGCCTCCGGAATGGAGCCCGTAACAAAAACGATGGCACCCTGATCTACATAGATTTTAATTTCTTGGGATGGGTCGGTCAGATGCAACACACCCGTTTTTTTGCCGGATCCAAGCAGCAATAAGGTTTCAAGCAGTAACCGTTTTTCTAAAGTGCCTTTCATTGTCAATCCCACTGCAGGTGCGGTACTATCGCTAACGGATTGATAAAAACGCTATTTAGGGAGGGATTTAGGAATTGAGGAATTGGGGGATTGGGGGATTAAAGGACAAAATCACTTAATTAAAAGAGACAGAATCCCTTCAATTCCTAAATTCCCGAATCCCTGAATCCCTGAATCCCTGAATCCCTAAATTGAAACCAGGTCCAATTTTCATGCAATTCAGAGACGTAAAGAGGTTCGCAGCCATTTTTTCAATCTCAATTCCGAGGTCTGTAGTTACGGCTGCGGCCCAACAAATAGAGAGGTCAGCACAACGAGAGCAACTCTATTAAGATTATTCAATGCAAGCTTAATAGTCAAGGTCGATCTTTTTCAGGTTACCGAACGGGGGCCTTCTGAGTATGAATTTTCAAATGCTCTTTAACCTCACGGGCCGTGAGTTATCAGGCCTGCCCCCTGAGCTTGGCCCAGATCAGCCCAAGGTATTCGTGGATAGCGTTCTCTGCGTTTCGCAGATTGCTCGCCCCCGGGAAAAACATGCCGGGGTTGATGGGCTGCCGCGTTTTGATCCGGTAATCCGTGGGGGCCGGGATGGGTAACAGGCCCTGCTTTTTGAACAGGGCCATCACACGCGGCATGTGGGCCGCGGAGGTAATCACGATGAACCGCTTACCATCGACAATTTTTTTAACTTCTTGGGCCTGGTCTTTCGAATCCTTGGACCGGGTATCGAGATAAAGGTCCTGTCTGTTCACCCCCAGTGACAACGCCGCTTCGGCCAATACGGCGGCTTCTGCCTCTGTGCCGAACACCGCGCCCCCCGAAAGAAGAAGCCGGCCGGCCGGAAGCTGACGATAAATCCGAATACCTTCGACCAATCTTGACAGTGACGCGTCGGCCAGTTGATCATGGTCGGGCAATCTGGCGTCCTGGGCGACTCCACCTCCGAGCACTACCACCCAGGACAAATCGTTTGGGCTGCGCACCGAAAGCAACGGCGGATACCGTTGTTCAAGCCCTCGTAAAAGGAAGTAGCCAATGAAATTGTAACTGCCCAACGCGAGGATTACAAAACTGACCGTTACCAGCAATTTGCCGATTTTCGTTTTCTTTTTAAACCAAAGGAAACAGATACCGAGCAATAGGGAGAAAAAGATCAAGGAGGTCGGCGACAAGAATTGAGCGACGATTTTTTTGAATAGAAACATTGATCCCCGCTTTTCACATTAGATTTCAGCTAACGAAATTTTGGGACAATAGCAAGCCCAAAAATCCAAAATATATGAGGATCGACAGAATGGATCTTTAGGGGGCGGGAATTCAGCTATACCAAGACAAGCATAACTCTTTAGACGCAAGTCAGTAAGCAAAATGGAAAATCAGTCTGCATCGTGCGCCCAAAGCCCAACGCCGAATGCCAGCCCTAACCGGCAAGATCCCGGGGGATTGGCCTGGTTGCTTTGATGTCTGCTTTATTTTGGCCTTCTATTTGGATCCCCGGCTTACCGGATTTCGATTTCAGACCCTTCCTCAGGATAGTTGACATGCCATTCATTAGGGGATCCCTCATGTTTAACATGCATGTGAAGGGTCTCCTCGCCACCATTGAAAGTGCCTAAAGTAAACCGGGTGAAGGTCACATTCTCGGACGGCTGATAGCCGTCTGCCATCAGTTCCGCCAATGTCGCGGGAAAGGTGTCGTAGTCTACGGCATACATATTTACAGCTTTGATCGCACTAATCAAATCCGCCTTGGCAGTGGCATCAAAAGCCTTTACCCTGGATGCGGCATAAAGCGGCATTGATATGGTCGCCAAAATGCCGATAATCGCCAAAGCGATCATCAGCTCCATAAGCGTAAGCCCATCTTCATTATGTTTGATCTTCAAAGCCTTCATTTTCTTCATCTCCCCCTTTGGAATGAAAAAGCAAAATCACCGATCTCCGTTAATAGCCCGAATTACATCATTGCAATTAGCGTACCCAAATTTTAACCATCTGAAATATTGAGAAAAAGAGGTTCGAGCAACACTATTTTGGCACCAAGTGGCCGAAATTGGACACATTTATGTGACAATTTTCGTCAATCTCATCCTCCAATTGACCGGTCATCCCGGAAAAGGTAAATCGGGCTGCTCCAGGCCTGGGAGCCGTCTTCCAGCGTGAGGCAAACCCAAAGTGGATTATCTCCCGCGGGTCTGAGGGCCACTTCAATTTCGGTTTCGTAGTGCCGCGGCAGGCTCTGATCAGGCAAGCGAAAAAGCCGCAGGCATCTTCCCAGGCCACCCGCTTCCACGATCGACTCCGCCAGATTCAGATCAGACAATGTCTGTGAAATGGTTCCGTGATTCGTTTCGATTTCCAGGTGCGCGCCGGGGTTTTCATCGAGCCAGGCATCGAAACCGCCGAAGTTGCCGGTGGTGATGGCGTCCCAGACCAGGGTATCGTTGTCGATCATTTCAAATCGCCGCTCCGGATTCCAGGCATTTATGCTCTGCCATCGTCGGATGGTCGCGCTTTCAAAACGGGCCTGGCCCCGCCAGGTTGTCTCCCGGCGCCGGCCGCGGTATTCGGCACCGCTCCAAATCACCCGAATCCGGCGCCCCAGATCCGCAGGCCCGTACCCTTTTATGGTTTTCAGGACCTCGGTACCATTCCTGATTTCGATCCGTTCGATACCGGCCCCGGCAACCGCCGCGATTTGCAGCGTCACGGTTGGATCGGCGGTGTGGGCAATGTCGCCCATCATAACCTGCCGGGTTTTAGATGATGGGGGATTTTCGAAAACCTTCGGATCACGCTCGAAAACCAGACCTTCGGTCGCAAACCGGGCCCTGACATCCAGATGCAGGCGGGTACCGGTGGTGCCATAGTGGTGGCGGTGTCTCAGGCAGTCGAAGATCCCGTCCCGGGTCAATTCCTCTGCCAGAAAACAGGTCAGACCGCCGTAGGCGCCAAAAGTCGATGCGCCGGGATAGCTGGCACCCGGTCGACCTTTGTGGTCGTCGCTGTTGCAGACCAGGCCCACCCGATGCCCCAGCGCAAAACAATCGGCAATCAGCCATTCAAAGGTCCCCCAGGCCGAGTGGATCTCCACGGCGGTTTCGATGGCGGGATCGTGGGCAAAAGCCACGTTGGCGTAACGTCCGCCGACATGGGCATAGGTCAGGCTATTCTCATCTGCCAGGGCCTTGAAAAGCATTTGCGCATCCGGGGCATCCGTCGCGATGTCCGACTGATCGGTCAAAAGGGCATGGGAGGACCGTCGCATGGGTCGTCCCTCGTGCCTGAAAAAAACATTGCGATCACCGCCGACCCCGGTATTGCCGGACCACTCGTAACCGGGAAAGGTCACGAATCGACCGTCCTGCTGAAATTCCCGGGTCAATTGATTCAAATATCCCCAAAAGTCCTGGTTGACCTGAAAGTCATTGGCCTGATGGCTGGTCACATCCAAAAAGGCCCGGTCGCGCGCAAACAGAAAGTATTCGTGGGCAGCACCGACACCGATGGATTCGCCGCTCTGGCCGTGCAGATCACCCCAAAAGCCGGCCAATGCTCCGGCTTTGATCACCAGGGGATTGGATTCAGCCACCCGTTGACCGGCTTCATCCAACACCTCGATCCGCAACACGCCCTCCCGGCTGGACTTAAGGTTTTCAAAAATAACGGATTTCTGGCCGGCTGGATAATCGAATGCTTCGGGCAGGCCTTCCACCGGCAAACTGGCGATCAGCCGGAACCGGCCCTGGGCCTGTGGGGTTGGGTTGCCCCAGGAATCTTCCGCCTTGAAACCGAAGCGAAACGCTTCGGACGGACGTCGCAGGCTCGGCAGCACCGCCTTCCAGGCCGCCGGTTCGCCCGGTACGATGGCGATCTCCAGTGGTTCGTTCAGGGGAACAAAATGGCCGACGGCACACGGATCGACCGAGACCTTGAACTCGAAGGCCGCTTCAGCGAAGGTCTGCAGTTGAAGGCCCGGTGAGCCCTGGGAAGTGTCACCGAATATAATCGTAATGGTTTCCCCCTGTTCGAGATACCCGCCGGTCACCCGGACGGTCAGGCATTTGTTTCTCGGTCTGGGGCTCATCCCGTTGGAACTGGCATCCAGGACGAGCCTGGCTTGGCCGCTGGTGTGTCCGCTGACGTAATTCGGCGCCGCCGGATCATCGGTCTGAAGTCTGCCCCAGTCTCCGACCATGCGAAAAGCGACCCGAATGGCGCCGCTGTCGTCGACACCGTAACGACCGGCCGTATAGGTCAAGGTAAAGGAGGCCAAGCTTCTGACCACAAACTCGCCCCGGGGCTCTAACTCGACGGAACCGTATGCTTGAGGATCTTCAAAGGGTTTAACCGGCGGCCAGGCTTCACCGATGAGTTTGAAGTCAATGGATGAATTCATGTCTATTTGCTCCTTTTGGCTGAATGATTCGATTCAATAAATAAGGTCAAAACCTATTTACTATATAGTATACTGGCATTCAAGCCTGAATTTCAATAACACTTTAAGTAATAGTTTAATGAACATAGTAATCAAAAATAATCTTGACAATAGCTAAATATATATGATTACTGTATAGTAATTTTATGGAGGTGAGGGCTGAAGGGGCAGGGTCGCGCTGGCGACCGACGACCTTCACCGGATCGGTTTCCGTTAGTCTGTTTAAAATTGGATCACCAACAAAGGAGGGTATCATGAAAAGCAAACGAGATCTGCAACGTACTATTATCCCCAACAGGATCTTTTGGAAAACGTTGACGACTGTCGCCGTCGTTGCCTTTTTGGCCGCAGCCTGGTTTAGCGCGCCCGCTTACGCCGCTTTTCCGGAAAAACCATTGACGGTAGTGGTCCCCTACAAAGCCGGCGGCAGCACGGATACCATGATCCGTGTTCTGGCCAAAGCCCTGGCCAAAGAGGTGGGTCAGCCGGTGGTGGTTCAGAACCGTCCCGGCGCCGGAGGGGCGGTCGGCGGGATGTTCATCAAGAATCAGGCCCCGGACGGCTACACTATTCTGGTCGGTTCGATACAGATTACAACCTGGTCACCGATTCATGACAATGTTGATTTCACACACAAGGATTTCACCTACCTGGGATCGTTCACCGAATACCAGCAGGCCATGATTACAACCCCTGACAAGCCTTTCAAAACCCTTGATGAGTTGGTCGAGTATTCCCGAAAAAATCCGGGCCTGACCTTTGCGGATCAGAGTTCGCTCTCCAAACTCGTCATCCTCTATGTCGCCAAACAAGAGGGGCTCGATTGGCGTGCCGTGCCGACCAAAGGCGGCGGAGGCATGGTGCCGATGCTCTTGGGCGGGCATCTTGATTTTGCCTGGAGCGGCGGGGTCCACCAACGCTACGGTGATAAGATGGTCGTGATGGCCTCCTGCAACCCGGACCGGCTGAATGCCAGTCCTGCAGCGCCGTCTTTATCCGAAAAATACAGCATTTCAATGCCCAGCATGGTCGCCGTGATGGGTCCGAAGGGCATTCCTGCCGACCGGGTAAAATTCCTGGAAAATGCCCTTCGCAATGCCAGCAGCAACGACCCGGCTTTTGTCAAGCTGCTCAAAGAAAACCTCAAGTTCCCGCTCAAGTTCAGAACCGGCGCTCAAGTCGAGGCCGAATTGCCCGGCTACATCAAACAGCTTTCCGATGCGAAAGAGAAAATGGGATTTTAACGATGAGACGCGTAAACCTGGCGGCATCGCTGGTAATTTTGCTGATTGTCGGCATCGCGCAGCTGTGGTTGATACCCAAATATGTGCCTTCGGCCCACGACCCGGGCGACCTTCCGCCGACGCTGGTGCCGATGTTAAGCACGGCAATCTGCGGTTTGACGGCCCTGCTGCTCGGGATCTCGGCCTGGCGGCGCAAGGGTGATGCCACGGATGACGCCGGGGATGGTGAAGCGGCTGAGCGGCTGACCTTCGGCCTCCCGGAAGCGGCCAACCTGGCACTCTGGCTGGCCGCGGCCGCCGTCATCTGGCTGCTGTTAAAATACGTCGGGTTCATCGCTGCCGCCACAGTTGCCATCGCCGCCGGGACCGTCTACGGCGGCGTTCGCAATATCTGGATCATCATTGCGTCAGCTTTGATTATTCCGTTGCTGGTCGACAAAATCGTCTGGTACGGACTCAATATTAGGCTGCCCTAGAGGCAATTTTGGATTGCGGATTGCGGATTGCGGATTGCGGATTTAAGGAATCGCTTTGCTCTATCAATTTTAAATTGAATTGATCCGCCGAAGGCGAACCTTAAATCCGCAATCCAAAATCTAAAATCCCAAATCTGTCAGGCATGAAAGTGGGACTATTTTTTCAAAATAGCATATCGAAAGAAGGCCGGATCTCTGCCAACTGAGGCTATCTCTCATGCTCGAACAGCTCATTATCGGATTTCAAACCGCCTTTACCCTGAGCAACCTCCTGTTTATCTTCTGTGGCATCGCCCTGGGGATCATCTTTGGGGTGCTGCCCGGCCTGGGCAGTGTGACCGCCATCGCCATCTTGATACCGGTGACCTTTTACATGTCCCCCATGTCCGCCATCGGCTTTTTGGTTGGGGTCAACAAAGGGGGCACCTCGGGCGGCGCGATACCGGCTATTCTGATCAACGCACCCGGAACCCCGGAATCAACGGCCACCACCCGGGACGGCTATCCGCTGACCCGCAAGGGAATGCCTGAAAAGGCCATGAAGATGGCCCTGTACTCATCGGCCACGGGCGACATGTTCAGCGACGCGGTGCTGATTCTGCTGGCCGCCCCCTTTGCCACGGTGGCCCTTATGTTTGGACCGGCGGAGATAACCTCGATCATCGTCTTTGCCTTCACCCTGATCGCGGCCCTGTCGGGCAGTTCCCTGGTCAAAGGAATTGCGGCTGCGGCCTTCGGCGTATTTTTAAGCACGGTCGGCCTGGATCCCGTCACCAGCGGCCAGCGCATGTCCTTTGACGTTATCGACCTGTATGACGGTATTTCGCTCAACTCGCTGGCCATCGGCACCCTGGCCTTGAGCTCCGTACTGAGCCAGCTTTTCGACCTGCGCCGCAAGTCCAAGGCCAGCACCGAGCCGGTGCGGTTCGCGGATCTGGATCGCGACAAGCAGCGCCTCACCTTCAAAGAGTATATTGGCTGTTTCCGGACCATCCTGCGTTCGGCCTTCATCGGCAGCGGCGTGGGCATGCTGCCCGGCTTGGGTGTGACGCTGGCCGCATTTTTAGGCTACGGCGCCGCCAAGCGGGCTTCCAAGAATCCCGAAAAATTCGGCACCGGGGCTCTGGAGGGCATCGCGGCCACCGAGGCAGCCAACAGTGCCGTGGTCGGATCGAATTTGATTCCGACCATCGCCCTTGGCATTCCGGGCAACATCGTGGCGGCCCTGCTCATCGGCGCATTTATGATCCATGGCGTCACGCCCGGCCCGATGATGATGCAGGCCCACGGTCATTTGATTTACGGCATTTTCGCCTCGATGCTGATGGCCAATGTCGCGCATGTCATCGTCGGACGCATCGGCATCCGGATCTGGGGCCAGATCACCCGCGTGCCCCAGGCCATCGTTCTACCGATCGTTATCCCCCTTTGCATCGCCGGTGTCTACATCCCGTCCCACTCGCTGTTCGAAGTCGGGCTCATGTTTGCATTCGCTGCCCTGGCCTATGTCATGCGCAAAACCGGATTTTCTTTAGTCAGTCTGCTGATCGGTTTTCTGCTGGGTCCGATGCTGGAGTTTTCGCTGCGTCAGGCGCTGATTCTGTATAAAGGCGACTGGACCATTTTCTTCAGCAAACCGATTGCCCTGGTCTTTTTTACTTTGACCCTGGCTTTTCTGTGGCGCTTCGCCTGGAAACCGGCCAAATTGGGAGGCAAGTGACAGCCGTCTATGAGCGCGGAATCCACCAACCAGTCCAGGGACATCCGTCTTGAAGTCATCGTGCAGGAATATCTGGCGTTAGCCAAGGGGGCCGGCTCCAAGGCCGAAAAGCTGACCAACGCGTTTATTAAAAGTATTGAAGCCGGCTATTGGCGTCCCGGCGACCGGATACCCACCGAAGTCTCCCTGGCCGAGGCCTTGCCGCTTAGCCTGGGCACGGTTCAAACCGTTTTGCGCCGTCTGACCGACGAGGGCATCATCGAGCGTCGCCGGGGCACCGGCAGCCGAATAGCAGACTTGTCGGACAAAGGTCGCGATGTCTGGTTTTTGCGTTTTCTGGACCGGGATACCGGACAGCAAGCAGCAGTTGAGGTGATTTCCTTTGACATTGCTGAAACTGAAGAACAAGGGGCCTGGTCGCGGTTTCTTGGACAGGGTTCAGGCTACATCCGCCTCGATCGCTCATTTCTGGTGGCCGGGAAGTTGGGGGTGATTGGCAGGCTTTATTTGGCCGCCCGCCGCTTTCGCCCATTGCTCGACTATGACCCGACGACTTTCGGCAAACTCCATGTCCGTCACGTGCTGCAGCACCGGTTTAACGCCCCGACCCTGGGTGTGACCCACAACATCCGGGTCGCACAGCTCGATGAGGATATTGCCGCCGGACTCGGCCTGGATGCGGGCACCTTCGGCCTGGAAATGGAGGTCTTTTGCCGCACCTTTCGCGATGAACCCTTGTTTTATCAAAAATTCGCAATCCCCCCCAGCCGCAGATGGATCAACATCCGAACCCCGGAGTCGTAACTTCCCATACAGGCAACAACCACCGCCGGGGTAATCAAATACCAGATCTTTGCACCGGTCATAGACTTTCATAATCTAATTAATTTTAGTGCAAGATTCGGGAAGTGCGTTTTGTCACGGCGTGGGCTTCAAGATTGTGAAAACAAAATTGCAATTGTTTTCATCGGCAAAAATAGGCGCAGCTTTTTATCAGGAAAAGCGTGAAATTCATATTGCTCGTAAAACGACGTTGCACGATCATTGAGTGCATCGACAACAACCGCGTACGAAGCAACCTCAGTTGTCGCTTGTAAAGCTCGGCGAAGGGCGTCTATGATCAATAATTCACCAAAGCCTCGACCCTGATAGCGGCTGTCAACTGCCAGCCTGCCGAGAAGGGTCGCCGGTACCTGTGGGTATTTGGGAAGTTTCCTTACAGTTTCATCCGGTAAGTCAGCAAGGAGAATACTGGTTGCCGATAATGTGTAGTAGCCGATTACCGCGTGGGTCTGGGAATCGGTCATCACAAACGTCGTAGCAATCTTTTTTTTTGCTTCCTGTGAGGCTCTTTTTTTAAGATAAGCGTCTAAAGCTTCATCTCCACAAGAAAAACCGACTCGATCGTGTTTTTTACCAAGTGATTCTATCTTTGGAGATAGAGCATCATTGCCGTCTTTTTCGATCACTTATTAGACCATTAGCTCCTTTTTTCTGACAACATGTTGTAAGAAACGGAAGGTTTCAGGTGTCAGTGTTCAGGTGTCAGGACTTAGCACCTCGCTTTCCTGACACCTGAAACCTGAAACCTAAAACCAAAAAACTGCGCTATTGCGGCCCCGCTGGGGCCACTTTTTCCGATCGCGCATAGGAAAAAGCCTAGACCATTGTTTCGTTATAACGCTTCGCTGCGCGCTTTAATTTTTTATTCGGCGCCGATGGTTTCAGAATCGCATTGACAAATGCCTCAGTATCACTCGCCGTCAGCAACATCATTTGGTGTTCCTTTACCGCTTTTCGTGCCGCTTCCTGTGCGCTGCGCACAACGAACTCCGTCAAAGAACACCCCAGAATATCAGCGGCCCGTTTCAGAAGATCTTTGTCCTCAGTGCTGATTCGTGCCTCCAGGCGACTCCTTTTGCGTCGGCCGGTTACATCGGCGTTATGTGGTTTGTCCAATTGCATGATCAAGTCTCCTTCAAAAAAAACTTTACCCTATTGTACGGCATATACCCGTACATTTCAAGTCCCGACTAAAAATTATGGCACACTAATAACACATGCCGATTGGAACAAGGTGTGGATAAACGATTTTTGCTTTTTGAAGCCTCTAGAAAATAATTATAATGATGCCCCGGGGTGGACTAATTCCTCTTGACCTAATTCCGTTGATAGTCCATTTTGGTGAAGCTCGACACCTGACGAATACATGAGCATTGAGGAAGATCCAAAAATTACCTGTCAAGAACATACTGACTGACCAGATTGGAGGTACCATGCAAAGTCAAACCAACCAGTTGCTCTATCTATCCCAGGCCGAGGTAGTCGATGTGGAGTTGACGATGGCCGAGATTATCGAATCTATGGAAGTGATGTTCCGCGCCAAAGGGGAAGGCCGGACCGAGATGCCCCCCAAACCGGGCATTTACCCCGGTGGCGGCGACAGCTTCCTGCACGCCATGCCGGCCTGCATCCCGGATCTCAAATCAGCGGGTATCAAGTGGGTCGCCGCCTTTCCGGATAATCCGTCTAAAGGGCTGCCCTATATTTCCGGGTTGGTCGTTTACAACGACTTTGATACCGGACTGCCCCTGGCGGTGATGGACTGCGTCTGGATCACCGCCAAGCGTACCGGGGCTTCCAGTGCCATTTCCGCCCGTCATCTGGCGCGCCCGGATTCCTCCGTGATGGGCATGCTGGGCTGTGGGGTTCAGGGGCGCAGCCACGTGGAAGCCATGCAAGAAATTTTTCCGCTGTCGAAAGTGATGGCCTTTGACCTGAACGAAAATGCTCAAAAACAGTTTGCCGCGGAGATCAGCAAAAGCTTTAATCTGGAGGTGGTGCCGGTTCGATCACCGCGTGAGGCCGTCTCCGGCTGCGATATAGTGGTGACGGCCGGGCCGATGTCAAAAAGACCCCATGCCACCATTCAGGCCGGCTGGCTGGACGAGGGCGCTTTCGCCTCGCTGGTGGACTACGATTCCTACTGGCAGCCGGCAGCCATGCACGCCGCCGATAAATTTTGCACAGATGACAGATCCCAGTTTCAAAACACCCGTAAAGGCGGTTATTTTCCGGATATCCCGCCGGTGCATGCCGACCTGGGCGAGTTGGCCGTCGGCCATAAACCGGGGCGGGAAACTCCTCAGGAACGCACCATGACCGCCAACCTGGGCCTGGCACTGAATGATATGGCCGTCGCACCGTTGATCTACCGCAAAGCAAAAGACAAGGGCATCGGAACCTGGCTGGATCTATAAGAAGCTAAGCTTTTTCTGAGATCAGGCTTGGGAAAAGGGGCCACTGCGGGGCAGCAATGGCGCAGTTTGTAAGTAATAGGTGTCAGGTGTCAGGGAAGTGAGGTGCAAAATCCTCTTATGAAACTGGTACCATTACGAGAGATAGATGCTGGGCAGGTGAGCGAGCCCGAAGGGTGAAGCTCGCTCGCCTGCCCAACTCTATAACTCGGGCGGTCACTGTAAATTTTTTGGGTAGCCAGAGATAT
>Ga0209678_1000199_pt1 | contig 24224 bp, 18 predicted proteins | sample WorMetilvaeELBA1_FD_187404 | JGI IMG/M metagenome (GOLD analysis project Ga0209678, IMG submission 187404) | Marine gutless worms symbiont microbial communities from Max Planck institute for Marine Microbiology, Germany - Olavius ilvae ELBA.1... ...
GGCCGTAGGACCCCGGGGCCAGGGTTTGCGATGCAGCTTCGGGCACCTTGCGATCCGGGCCTTTGGCAGTAAAGGATAGGGCCGGGAGTGCCTGCGGCGCCAGCCGGGCCTTGTCGATGATGGTTCCCGTTACGGTTAAGACACCGCGGTCGGTGTCCAGGGCCCGGGTGATGACATCACCTTCAATGGTGATCTCACCGTGGCTTTTAATGTGGTCCAACACCCGCAAATCACCGGCAATCGAGCCGGACGGTCCTTTTTTGACGTGCAGGTGCCGGTTCGCGCCCAGGTGGCCGGTACCGCCGGCTATTTGGTCCAGCTTTATCTTGTCGTCGGCGTACAACACGAAATCGGTGACGTCCAGCACCTCGGAGACAACGGTGACGGTGGTGGTGTCCGGCAGGCCGGCCCGGATGCCGTCATGGACAGACAGTTCGACGACATAAACACCCACTAGGTCCGCCGTAAACGAAGGCATCGGGTCGGCCGGATCGGAAAATACGGGACTGCTGCCCTCAGGATATGACACGAACGACCATTGGTAGGTAATGGCATCGCCGTCCGGATCGGAAGAGCCGCTGCCGTCCAGCACCACCTGGGCGCCGGTCAGCGCGGTCTGATAGCCGCCGGCATCGGCCGTGGGCGGCCGTCCGCCCGGGCTGGCCGTATAATGCCGGAAGCTGGCGCCCCTGGCCAGGTGAATGCTGGCGGCATAGGCCGCACCCTCCAGGCGGCTGCCTTTTTTAAATTCAACCCTGGCCGAGGGGGCCGTCAGAATGCCGCGCACAACCGCATGATCCCCCACTTCGACTTTCTCGCTGCCCTTGTAATTCAGATGGATGTCTCCCGGGCTGCCGCCGACGATCTGCAGTTCGGCATCGTTTTTGAACTTTAATTTTTTGACAACATTGATGTCGATCGCACTGCCGCCGGCATCGACAATGACTGCAGCGGATTCTTCTATTTCAAATTTGACAAAATGATATTGACCGCCGGACAAATTAAGGATGGCGCCTTTTTTCAACTTGAGGCATCCGTAAGAACCCGGCGCGAGGGTCTTGGACTTCTTTTCGGGTACTTTCAGATCCCGACCGGAGGCAGAATATGACAAGGTCGGCAGGCTCAGAGGGGTCAGATCCCCACTTTCAAGTGTTTGGCCGGAAACCGACATTCTCCCTTGGTCTTCGATAACCCGGGCGGTGACATCGCCATAGATTTCGATCTCCGCTTCGTTTTTCAGACGATCCCGGGCCTGAATAGAGCCGGTCAGGGAGCCGGAGGTGCCCTTCTTGATTTCGATGCTGCCATTGGAACCGACATTGCCTGCGGACTCCCCAATTTTATCGAGTTTGATTTTCTTTTGGGAGTAGAGGGCAAATTCTTCCAGCAGCGGCCCGTCTTGAGCAAACGCTGCGCCCGGCTGCAGAATTCCGCCTGAAAAATGACTACCAAGTGGGATAAACATGCCTAGCAATAACAGAAATGATAACGTAAGAGATACGTTTCTAATCATGAAAGCGCCTCCGATTTAAATTTTTCTTTTTTTTGGATCTGTAAGCCACAGGAAGGGGTAATCTTAAAACACCCCCGAAACAGAAAGACTATATTGTCCAGGACAGTGGTTGTTCGTTCATGCCTCTTTCAGTCCTTTCCCCCCTGACTTGAAAGCGGTGAACCTGCCCGGCGGAAAATCACCTGCGGCACTGGTGATGTGCCTGGAGATATAGTCATTCCGGTTTTAAATCATCAATTGATTTTACGGCACGGTTGATGCGGCTAAGACGTATGCCAGTCGGAAAGTTCCCCCTTTCTGGTTGGCTTTGGACCGGCCGTATAAACCAATCAGAATCACGCAATAACTATGCCGAAATATTACTTCTATCCGTAACATATATAATTTCAACTAATTAACCGATTTATTCAGAAATGGCCGGGACCGTTTTTGTTAACTTTTAGCCAATTATTGTCACAAATTGTGACAATTTTGTTCCTTTCGAAAACATTGGAGGACAGCTTGAACGGTGAACCATGAACTATAAAAAGCACACGGCTTTTTCTGTTGACAGGATTTATCAAAAACAACTATAATGGTCTAACCATTATAAAACAGGGCCGGTATATCGGATTTTGCCATCCTGAAACCGTAAGAGCGCCGCCTCCGAACGCGGGCGCCCGGTCTGATCAAAGAAAAGAAACATTATAAACGCAAATATCGAATATTGAATCCTCCTCCGGCGGACTGAAAGCAAGGAATCTTGAATGTCGAAGTTAGGTATTCTATCGATTTAAATTTAGCTAAAATAGTCAGAGCGACTTGTCGGGTCGTCTTGTGGGGTCGTAGCCCGAAGGGCGAAGCCCCAAGCCTGAAGCGATTCCATCATTCGTCTTTTGCATAAGGGGACTGCATGTTTCAAGCCGCCAAGCAAACCAAAGTATTTCAGGACGTGGTCGAACAGATCCAGGAAGCGATTTTTGACGGGCGCCTGGAAACCGGCCAGACCCTGCCGGCTGAACGGGAATTAAAAGCAATGTTCAACATCAGCCGCGGCACCCTGCGTGAGGCCCTGCGGGTGCTGGAGCAAAAGGGTCTGATTGAAATCAAATTGGGCGTGGGCGGCGGATCGATCGTCAAGACGGTTGATACCGAACAAATCAGTGAAAGCCTGGGCCTGTTGATCCGATCGCAAAAAGTTTCGCTAAATCACCTGGCCCAGTTCCGGGAGGACGTCGAAGGTGTCATCGCAGCACATGCGGCTGAAAGACACAGCCGGGAAGATATAAAAAATTTAAAACAATTGCTGGCCCAAGCCCGCAAATGTGTCGAAGGAGGCCGCTCCCAACGCAACGCCTTTATCAGCATAGATAAGCAGATCCATATGGCGATGGCCGACATTACGGAAAACCCGATTTATATATCGGTGCTGCATTCGATCCACACCAACATTCATCGGTACTACGATCGGTTTCTTTCCATGGAAGAAGCGGAGCTGGAGGAGAATTACCGGGATCTTAGCGACATTATTGCAGCTGTTGAAAAGGGCCGGGTTGAGCAGGCCCGTGAGCTGGCCCGGCAGCATGTAAAGCAGTTTAACCGGTACATGAAAAACAAGGAAGTTGACGCATCCGCGTCAGGTTGAGCCGGTTTGCCGGTTGAGCCGGTTGGGCCGTTGGGCCCGTTAATCCGTTTCCGGTTGCCGCCAGACAACGGGTGCGCGGGCATACCGGTTGACTAATCCAACGGGACAACAGGCTCACGGGCAACGGAATAACCGGCCAACGGGCACACGGACAAACGGATAAACATGACAACCCATCGCATCACCAAACACCCGATTCTTGAAATACCTGAACGAACACAGGTCCCATTCACCTGGAACGGCCGGTCGATGACCGGGTATGCAGGGGAAATGATTTCATCAGCCCTGTTTGCCGGCGGTGTCCATATTTTCGGACATCATCATAAAGATAACAGTCCCCAAGGGATCTTCTGCGCCAACGGCCAATGTTCCCAGTGCCTGGTCATGGCGGACGGCTTGCCGGTGAAATCCTGTATGACACCGCTCAAGGCGGGCATGGCGATTGAAAGTGCCGAAGGACTTCCGGCGATTCCCCGGGACAACGCTATTCCCCAAACCGCTGAGATTCCCATCAAAGAAGTCGATGTTCTGATTATCGGCGGCGGCCCGGCGGGGCTCTCGGCTGCCATCGAACTGGGCAAGCTGAACGTCGATACGCTTATCGTGGATGACAAGGATCGACTGGGCGGCAAGCTCGTGCTCCAAACCCATAAATTCTTTGGCTCGGTCAAAGATTCCCATGCCGGCACCCGGGGCTTTGAAATTGGCAACATTTTGCAGGAGGAGCTTGCCGCCCTGAGTTCAGTGGAAGTTTGGCTGAACACAACGGCCGTGGCCGTATTTTCAGATAAAATAGTTGGGGTGGAAAAAAACCGCCAATATAAAAAAATAAAGCCCAAAAAGCTTTTGGTGGCCACCGGCGCCAGGGAGAAGATGCTCTCTTTTCCGGGCAATACCCTGCCCGGCGTTTACGGGGCCGGGGCCTTTCAAACCCTGGTCAACCGTGATCTGGTTAAATGCTCAGAAAAAATATTAATCGTGGGCGGTGGCAACGTCGGCCTCATCGCCGGATATCATGCAATTCAAGCCGATATCGCCGTGGTGGCGCTGATTGAAGCACTGCCGCAAGTAGGCGGATACAAGGTACACGCCGACAAACTCAAACGTCTCGGCGTTCCTATCTATCCCGGCCACACCGTCGTAAGCGCCGGCGGATCGGACAAAGTCGAAGCCGTCACCATTGCCCGCCTCGATGAAAACTGGCAGGTTGTGCCCGGCACCCATAAAACCTTCGAAGTGGACACGGTATTGATTGCCGTGGGCCTGGCCGAGGTCAATGAATTTTACCTCAAAGCCAGACAGTGGGGCATGGACGTTTTTTGCGCAGGCGATGCCCAGCAGATCGCCGAAGCATCGGCCGCCATGTTTACCGGCAAGATTGAAGGTCATAAAATCGCCCAATCCCTGAATATCGATGTCCGGCAAGCGCCCCGGGAATGGGATGCCAAAGCCACCATCTTGAAATCAAAGCCGGGGCCGGCAACCCGGCGTCGGCTGCCGTCAAAAAATGACGGGGTGTTCCCGATATTTCACTGCTACCAGGAAGTTCCCTGCAACCCCTGCACATCGGTTTGTCCGGTGGGGGCCGTCAAAACCCGGGATGATAAAATCACCGGTCTGCCCTATATGGCCGACTTGGATACCTGCACCGGCTGCGCAAGTTGTCTGGCGGTGTGCCCGGGACTGTCGGTGACGATGGTCGATTACCGGGAAGATCCGGCACACCCCCTGGTGACCCTGCCCTATGAGGTCTGGCGCGAAAAAGTAGAAGTCGGCCAGAAAGTTCCGGTCACCGATATCGACGGTGCCATCCTGGGGTATTATCCGGTTGATAAAGTCAGTTCACGGCGCAAATACCCCGGCACCCTTCTGGTGCGATTACAGGTCGATAGAGCCGCAGCCAAGTGCGTGGCCGGCATATGGGTTCAGGAAAAGCAAATCGAGCCTTCAACCATTTACGAAAAAGAACCCCCGCCGGATGAGGCCATGGTGTGCCGCTGCGAGCGGGTGACAGCCGGAGAAATTCGCGCCATCATCCGCAGCGGCATCCGGGATTTTAATCAAATCAAAGCACTGACCCGCGCCGGCATGGGGGCCTGCGGCTCTAAAACCTGCCGCCCTATGATATGGCGCATTTTCCAGGAAGAAGGCATTGATCTGAAATCAGTCACCGACCGGGTCGATCGCCCCCTTTTCGTGGAAGTGCCGATCGGGGTGTTTGCAGGATGCGATTGATATTCTGTGAAAAGGCAACGACAAAGCAAGCCATGTTGGAAGATAAGAAATAAGCGGCAAAAAGTTACAAAAATTCAAATAACAAGCACCAAATTACAAATAAATCTCAAATTCCAATATTCAATGACCAAAACCGGTCTATCTTTTGAATATAGAGTCTTAAGTTTGGATTCTGTGTGATATACGAAAAAGCTATTTATCACGAAAAGACGAAACGTCGAAAAAAGAAAATTTCGTGCTTTCCAAATTTCGTGTTTTCGTGATTAATCATTTCTGATTCCGGTTTGGAATTTCGAATTTGGGTATTGAAATTTGTTTGGGATTCGCGATTTGTGATTTGGAATTTAATAAACGGGTTAACCTCAATCGCAAACTTATAGTCACAGGATTTAGGGATTGAATTAAAATTGACACACGATGTCATCATAGTCGGAGCCGGGTCCGTCGGCGTTCCCACCGCCATGTCGTTGGCTGAACTCGGCATCAAACCCCTGGTGATCGACATGCACCCGTCTCCCGGCCAGGGCGAGAACAAACATGCCATCGGCGGGATCAGGGCCACGCACTCCACCCCGGGTAAAATACGCTGCTGCCGCCGATCGATTGAAATATTTTCCACCTGGCAGCAGCGTCACGGCGATAACCTCGAATGGCTGAAAGGCGGTTATGTCTACCCGGCATACCGGCCGGAAGATGAAAAACTGTTAAGAGGATTGCTGCCGGCCCAAAAACGACACGGTTTGAATATCGACTGGCTCGGTTCAACGGAAATAGAGGCGCTGGTTCCGGGGATCAATACCCGGGATTTGCGCGGCGGCACGGTATCACCCGAAGACGGCTCCATTTCGCCGCTGCTTTCGATCAACGCCTTTTACCGCCGGGCGCTGGAGTTGGGGGCAACATTTAATTTCAAAGAAAATGTCAGCGAGATTATCTGCCGCAACGGCAAAGTTGCCGGGGTTGACACCGACAAAAACCGCTACAGCACGGAAGTTGTGATCGACGCTGCCGGACCGTTCTCACCGGAACTGTGCCAAAGCGCCGGGGTGAATCTGCCGATTGTGCCCGATTCCCACGAAGGTGCCATTACCGAGCCGGTGCAGCGGTTTTTCAATTGCATGGTGGTCGATATTCGGCCGGCACCGGGTTCCAAAAGCTATTATTTTTACCAGAACAAGCAGGGGCAGGTGATTTTCTGTATCACTCCCGATCCGCCGATAATCGGCAAAGACAAGCGGGAAACTTCGGTCTTTCTGCCCCAGGTCTGTGCCCGGATGGTTCGGCTGCTGCCGCGCTTAAAAAACCTGCGGGTGCGCCGGACCTGGCGCGGTCTGTATCCGATGACACCCGATGGCGCCCCCCTGGTGGGTTGGAACCGGGAGATCAAAGGCCTGCTGCACACCACCGGCATGTGCGGTCAGGGCCTGATGCTGGCTCCCGGGGTGGCCGAACTCGCCGCCCGCCTGGTCGCGGATCAAACGACGACGGATGACGAGATTATCCTGAACGAGTTTTCGCCCTACCGCAATTTTGAAGGCGATGAAGCGTTGAAGTGAATTAGATGCTGGATTCTCGATGCTGGATGCTGGATTCTCGATGCTGGATGCTGGATACTCGATGCTGGATGCTCGATACTCGATGATAGATGCTGGAGGCGAGATGGTGTAGGAACCGGCATTCGGCTTTCGGCGCACGGCACACGGTAAAAAAAGCCCAAGGCATAGGGTCAGGGTATAGGGTATAAGGTATAAGGTATAAGGTTTAGGGTGGAAGGTAAAAGGCCAAAGGTTAAAGGCATAGCATGAATGCAGGGTTCAAGGCAGAATCGATAGCTACCATTTCCAATTCTCCGACTCCCATCATCCCTTTTCTGCCTCCGACTTCTGTCCTCTGTTTTCTGTCATCTGTTCTCTGTCATCTGACCTCTGTCTTCTGACCTCTGTTCTCTGACTTCTGTTCTCTGACCTCTGTCCTTTGTCTTCTGAGTGTCATTTGAAGCTTGATTACAAATATGAAGGGTAATATATAAGAAGCTTTAGGATCTCGGTTCCAGTATCGGCTGATTTTGGGTTTCGCATTTCGCAACAACACCGGAGAGTGTAGGTTGGGTTGAGTGCAACGAAACCCAACAAAGGTTGATGTTGACTCAATCCAACTGAAACCTGAAACCTTGAACTTGGAATCTTTTAACCTCTGAACGCTGAACCTTTGAACCCGGAACCCAGAACCCAGAACCCTGAACCCTGAACCCAGAAACCAGAACCCAGAACCTTTGAACCTCAAGGAGCAAACAAATGTCCGATTATGATTTGAAATTGATCAAAACTCTGGCTTACAAACGGCCCGCAGTTGACAAGGGGTACGTTGATCAAACCCTGTACGTGAACGTTTCAGATTCGGCTATAGACATCAGGCCGGTGGATCAGAAAACCAAGGAGGTGTTCATCGGCGGCAGAGGCTACGATCTCTGGCTGCTCTGGAATGCGGTCGAGCCGACCACCCGTTGGAATGATCCCCAAAACACCGTTTGTATCGCATCGGGCCCGATGGGCGGCACCCCCATTTATCCGGGGTCGGGCAAAAGCATTGTCAGTACCCTTTCGCCTCTGACAGGTGCGCCAATCGACTCCAATGTCGGCGGATATTTCGGGCCGTACCTGAAGTTTTCCGGCTTTGACGCCATGGAAATCCAGGGTAAAGCCTCCGAAGACACCGTAATTTTTATAGACGGCATCGAACAGCAGGTTCAAATATTGTCCGCCTCCGGATTGCCGGAAAATTCTTACGACCTGTCGACTCGCCTGACCGAGCATTTTGCCGCCGGCAAACCGCGCGGCATTTCCGTGGTGTCGGCCGGCCCGGGGGCTAAAAATACCCGGATCGGGTGCTTGAACTTTACCTGGTACGACGTCAAGCGCAAACGCGCCCGCTACAAGCAGGCCGGTCGCGGCGGCATCGGCACCGTTTTTGCCGACAAGGGAATTAAAGCCCTGGTTGTGCGCTGGGAATCGGTAACCGCCGACTCGAACAAGCCCGCGGACAAAGCCACATTGAAGGATGTTGCCAAATCATACTCGCGCGAAATTGTCGAATTGGATCCCAAGCAAAACGAAATGGCCCGCATCGGCACCACGCACCTGGTCACTATTATGAATGACCATGATTTGCTGCCGACCCACAATTTTCGCTACGGCTCGCATCCCCAGGCACCCAATCTGGGTCAGCAGGTCTATCGCCGCCTTTTTGATCCCGGCTTTGACGGTTGCTGGATGGGCTGCACGGTGGCCTGCTCCCATGGAATCAAGGATTTCGTGCCGTTTACCGGGCCATTCAGCGGCCGCAGGGTATTCGTGGACGGACCCGAATATGAAACCATTGCCGGCTGCGGCTCCAACCTCGGCATATTCGATCCCAGCACCGTCGTGGAATTGAACTTCTACTGTGATGCCTACGGGCTGGACACAATCTCGGTGGGCACATCCATCGCATTTGCCATGGAATGTTTTGAAATGGGGTTAATTAGAGAAACCCACACCGGCGGAATGGATCTGAGCTTCGGCAACCGCCTGAGTGCCCTTGAATTGGTCCATCAAATGGCCGCCGGCGAAGGCTTCGGCCACATTGTCGGCCAGGGGGTTCGCCAAATGAAAGCGATTTTCGCAAAAGATTTCGCCGCCGATCCGGCCGTGATGGCGGATATCGGCATGGAAGCCAAAGGTCTGGAGTTTTCAGAGTACATGACCAAAGAGTCCCTGGCCCAGCAAGGCGGCTATGGCCTGGCGCTCAAAGGGCCCCAGCATGACGAGGCCTGGCTGATATTTCTGGACATGGTTCACAACTTCATGCCGACTTTTGAACAAAAGGCCGAAGCACTGCACTGGTTCCCCATGTTCCGGACCTGGTTCAGCCTCTGCGGCTTGTGTAAACTTCCCTGGAATGACATTGTGCCCGAGGACAATAAAGACACGGAAGAACCGGCCAAGGTCATGAAACACGTCAAATGGTACACCGATTACTTCAGCGCCGTGACCGGCCGCCCGGCCGCTCCCGAAGATTTAATAAAAATGAGTGAAGCCGTTTATAATTTTCAACGGATTTTTAATTTGAAGATGGGTTACGGCCGCCGGGAGCATGATGAGTTGCCCTATCGGGCCATGGGGCCGGTAACTGAGCTGGAATACGAGTCCAGGGCGGAACGTTATGATACACAACTGCAGAAGAATTACAATGTGGACGTCTCCGCGAAAACCACGGCCGAAAAAGTGAGGCTGTTGCGCGAATTCAGGCAAACCGAGTATGACAAACTCAAAGATGCCGTATATCAGCGCCGCGGATGGACGAACGACGGTGTCCCCACGGTTGAAAAAGTGCAAAGCCTCGGCATCGATTTCCCGGAGGTGCTCGAAGTTCTAAATACCCACGGAGTCCGGCAGTGATTAAAGTCTCCAATCGAACAGTCGCCTGGCAGCCGGGGATGACCATCAGCGATTTACTCGAGGAACTAGACGATGAACATCCCTATGCTGTGGTGCGGATAAATGAGAATTATGTCTCACGTCCCAATTTCGACAAAACCACCATCCCGGACAACTCGGAAGTTTTTTTAATTCCCATGATTGCGGGAGGATAGATACCGGCTTTGGGCTTTCGGCGATCGGCCTTCGGATTTGATCTTTCGCAAAAATTCTTTTCGATTTTTGAATTCGATACAACCTGGACCGATTGTCATTTCCATGAACCTCGGACCACTATCGAACGCCGTGAGCCGGAAGCCCAATGCCGGGTCTTATACCTTAACCCTTTTTTACCGTGAGCCGTGCACCGAAAGTCGAATGTCGGTTTCTAAACCTTAAGCCTTTTCTTTTTTTGCCTTTCAGCTTTGAGCATTGAGCTACGAGCTAATGGTTCATTACCGTGAGCCGTACACCGAAAGCCGAATGCCGGTTTTCAACCTTCCGCCTTATCTCAGAGAATAAGTCCGACAGAAATCCTCAATTATTCATTATTCAATATTCATTATTCATTTGGCCCACCGGTTTGCATTCTCCCGAAGGAAGTGATATTATTAATATTATTTATTCATTTAAAGGTCTTGCCGGTTGCAGGATAGCATTGACCGATGCTTTTTTTTAAAAGGTTCAAGTTCCGATTAAGTTTCCAACCATCCCGGCCGATATAAACATTGTATCGTAAATATTTCGGGGAGGTAAACTTATCGGGCAGAATTGATTAAATATTGGGGAGCGAACGGCGTTCGGCATCGATCCCGAGGGAGAAGCGGCGACTTAATCGGGGCTTACCCTTTGATTTTTCATGATATCCCTTGACTTATCGAAAAGAATATAATTTAGTCTTGCTATTGGCCTGAAGTTAAATTATTTCTATTTCTAATTCTCGATGAGTTAATATAAGAAGGTTGGTTCCGCATGTTTGTTATCAGTAATTTTTTAGTCGCCATTGCCAAAATCCTGGACATCGCCCTGACAATTTTTATGTGGATCATCATCGCCCGCGCAATTTTGTCATGGGTCAGTCCGGACCCCTACAATCCGATTGTTCGCTTTATCCACAATGTAACCGAGCCCGTACTTTACCAGATTCGCAGGAGAATCCCGCTGAGCTTCGGCGGCATTGATTTTTCTCCGATAGTCGTTCTTTTAGCCATCATTTTTCTGCAGCAATTCGTGGTGCGAAGCATCCACCAATTTGCGATGACGTTGCCCTAAACGGAAAGGCAGGCAAACCCGATGAATCTAACTCCCCTTGATATACAGCAGCAGAAGTTTAAAACCAAATTTCGTGGATTCGACATACGGGAAGTCGATGCGTTTTTAGAGCAGCTGGCGACTGCCTTTGAAGGGCTGCAAAGAACCCACAAAGATCAACAGGAAGAGGTCCGACGACTTGAGCTCGAAATTCAGGGATACCGCAAGCGCGAAGAAACGTTTAAACGGGCCCTGCTGAATTCTCAAAAAGTCCTGGATCAAATGAAAGACAATGCCCGTAAATCGGCTGAGCTGATCATCGCGGAATCCGAGGTCAAGGCTGAAAAGATTTTAAATAAAGCCCATAACCGGTTGGCACAATTGCATGAAGATATTTCAGAATTGAAAAGGCAGCGCATGCAAATCGAAGTGCAGATCAGCTCGATTATCGAGGCTCACAGCAAACTGCTGGAAATCAGCAAAGAAAGCACCAAAGAGATGGATGAAGAGGACGGCAAGCTGAAAGTATTGAAACAAGCGAAGTAAAGGCCGCGGAAACCGATAAAAACCCCGCAAAAGTGCCGGATCGGGGGACAAGCTGCCGGCGCGACTAGAGAGACTTCCGCTGGGGTGGATTCACTAATGGTTTCCGAGCCGCAATGACTTTTATCATTTAAAATTGCCACGAAAGGACCCGGGTTGGCACAGTTAAAATAGTGTAATCGGTAACAGTACGAGGGGGCACTCGCCGAATTCAAGCGAATAGACATACCGATTGCAGCTATGAAAATCGCCATGGATTTTCTAATACTGTGACAATCCAAAGTGTTTCCGTGGTATTGTTTTTTAAAGGGACGATCAGGGTGACGGCAGGAGCTATGAATGGCAAAGATTGATGCATTTTTTAAATTAATGAACGAACAGGGAGCATCCGACCTGCATCTGGTGGCAGGTTCACCCCCGGCCCTTAGAATCCGGGGTGATATTGAGCGCGTCAAGTATAAAGTTCTTGATAATGATGATTTAAGGGGAATGCTCTACGAAATTGCTTCCGAACAGAAAATCAAAACGTTCGAAGAATGCGGCGATATTGATTTTGGCTACGAAATACCGGGGCTGGCCAGATATCGCGCCAATTTTTTTATGCAAAAAAATGGTGTCGGTGCCGTTTTTAGAGAAATCCCCAGTGCCATCATGACAGCCGAACAGCTTGGTCTTCCGCCGGTGGTGTCAAAACTGGCCTCGCTGCCGCGCGGACTGGTTCTGGTTACAGGACCTACGGGCAGCGGGAAATCCACCACGCTGGCGGCAATTGTCGATATTTCGAACCGGGTACGCAAAGATCATATTATCACCGTCGAAGACCCGATAGAATTTGTCCACACAAGTCAGGGTTGCATCGTCAATCACCGCGAGGTGGGAGTTCATACGGAGTCATTTGCCACCGCCCTGCGCGGTGCCTTGCGTGAAGATCCGGATATCATTCTGGTGGGAGAAATGCGGGATCTCGAAACGATTTCCCTGGCGGTTGAAGCGGCATCCACCGGCCACCTGGTATTTTCCACACTGCATACCTCCAGTGCCTACAAGACCGTCGACCGGGTGATCGAAGTTTTTCCATCCCATGAGCAGCCCTTAATTCGTTCAACCCTCTCCGATGGCCTGCGGGCCGTTATTGCCCAGACACTTTTTAAACGCATCGATCGCAAAGGCAGAGTGGTCGCACTGGAAATTCTGATCGCCAATCCGGCGGTCCGGAATCTGATCCGGGAAGGCAAAACCCATCAGATTCCTTCCATGATCCAAACCGGTAAAAAATACGGCATGATTCTCCTGGATGACTCCATCATGGACCTATACAAAAAAGGCATGATCAGCGCCGAGGAAGGTTACGCCAAAGCCAATGAAAAGGGACGTTTCCGTCCCCTGCTGACGTCACCGCCGGATGATTTTACGGAAGCATAAAGTAATTATATGAAAAAACAGGAAATCGATCATATACTGGTCAGAATGCTTGATTTTCATCGGGATGTATCCGATCTGAATTTCACTGTCGGAAAACCCATGCAGGTTGAAAGCGCGGGAGAGTTGATCCCCGTTACCATCAAGCCCAGTTTTAAAGCGCTGACCCCTTTTCAGACTGAAATACTGGCCTTGAATCTCATCAACAAGGACCGTCGCTTGACAAAAACCCTGATGGAAACGGGATCATGCGACCTTTCGTACAGCTTGCCCGGCAAGGCGCGTTTCAGGGTCAATATATTCTCCCAGGGTGCCAATATATCCATCGTTTTGCGTAAACTTGAGTCCAAGATCCCGACCATAGAGGAACGGTCTCTGCCTAAATCCATGTACGAGGTGGCCAAGGAAATAAACGGTCTTGTACTGGTTACCGGTGCCACCGGTTCCGGTAAAACCACGAGCCTGGCTGCAATTTTAGACCAGATCAACGAATCCAAATCCGTTCACATCATCACGTTGGAAGATCCGGTGGAATATCAGCATCCCCATAAAAAGTCGACCTTTAACCAGCGTGAACTCGGACTGGATTTCGACTATTATTCCAGCGGCCTGCGCGCGGCTTTGCGGCAGGCGCCCAAAGTGATCCTGGTCGGTGAAATGCGTGACAAGGAAACCGTCGAAATCGGACTCAGTGCGGCTGAAACCGGGCATTTGGTTTTAACCACCCTGCATACCGTTGATGCCGGTTCTACGGTCAACCGCATAATCGGCATGTTTCCCAACGAAGACGAACGCCAGATACGGATTCGATTGGCAGATTCGATGCGTTGGATCGTGTGTCAACGACTGTTGCCAATGGTCGGCGGCGGTCGGGTCGCAACCTTCGAAATTCTGAGAACCAATATGCGCGTCCAGGATGCTATTCTGCATGGTGAATCGGAAGGCAAGACATTTTACGATATCATGGAATCCAGCAATGCCTTTGGAATGACGACCTTTGATCAGCATTTAGTCGGGTTGTTCGAGAAAGGCCAGATCACCCAGCAGACCGCCATGGTTTATGCCTCCCAGCGAGGAATTGTGGGACGCGGCATCGACGCCATTAAAAGTTCGCGGGGAGAAGCAACCACCGATATTGAAAAACTGGAAATCGATCGCACTTATAACAGGCCAATCTAAAGGTACCTATACCTATGGAAATTATCTGCGATACCTGCTTGAGCAAATTTCGCCTGTCCGCCGATAAAATTCCCGCCGGTCGGACGGCCAGATTAACATGTCCTAAATGTAAGGTCCAGATTACCATTAATCCGGCCAAGAGAACCAAAGCGAATAAGCTAGGCTTTGAACAATCAACGGATGGCGGCTACGACGCCACTGACAAGCCATTTGATTTTATAGAAGAAGACGGTTTGACGGCCCTGGTTTGTGAACAAAATCCGCAGGCCGTCAAAACCATTCACAATGCCCTGCATCTGATGGAGTATCAAATCACGCAGGCGGAAAGTTCACGTGACGCTCTCAAAAGAATGCGCTACCACGTCTATGATCTGGTCGTGGTTAATGAAAGCTTTGATTCGAGGAGTCCGGATTCCAACGGAGTTCTGATATATCTGGAGCGTCTGTCGATGTCGGTCCGCCGTCAGATTTTTGTTGCCATGATCAGCAACAGGTATCGCACGATGGACAACATGATGTCATTTAACGCCAGTGTTAACCTGATCATCAACAGCAAAAATATACCGGATATCGGCAAAATCTTGAGCCGCGGCATTACGGATAACGAAATGTTTTACCGCGTTTTCCTGGAAAACTTGAAAGAAGCCGGCCGCGTATGACAATAGTTTGTCGAGTTGTATACGTTTACCTGGTGGATTTGGATATTCGGATATGCCGCAGAAAAATAAATATACCTGCAGTGACTACCGCGAGGAGATGCGCTTGATCGGTTTGCAAAAGCGCCTGAACGAAGAAACATTGAGCTCGACTGAAAAGCGAGTCATCAAAGCCGAAATCGCCGAATTAGAAAAAAACCTGCAAATGGATTAGTAAGCTGTCGCATGCCGGAATTGAAGATTGAAGATTTGTTGAATCGCTTCGCTCTATCTTTTTTATTTAAATCATTAGCAGTCCTAAAATATTCAATCTGGCTATCGCATAAATCTTGCGCAAACATGATTTGATTTCAATAAATAGACACTAATTGAGCAATCTACGCTCTCAATTAGGCTTCTCCTATACCCCACTATACCCCACTGCTTTGCTCCCGCTGACACCTGAAACCCGACACCTGACACCTTTCTTTTGTCTTCTACCCTCACCAGTCCTCAGCCTTTTATCCTCTACCCTCAGCCCTAAGCCCTCTGTCATCTGACCTCTGTCCTCTGTCATCTGACCTCTGTCCTCTGTCATCTGTCATCTGTCCTCTGACCTCTGACTTCTGTCCTCTGTCATCTGACTTCTGTCCTCAGAATTAACAATCGCATCGACAATCTTGGCCGTTGCCAGTGAACCGGCAACATCATGCACCCGGACAATATGGGCGCCGTTTAAGATGGCGGCGGCCAACGCCGCCTGGGATCCGGTCTCGACAAGGGGCAGGTCCGGCGTTATATCCGATTCTGCTGCGCCTTTTAATAGTTTACGAATAAAGGATTTGCGTGAGGCTCCGATCAGAAGCGGTGTGTTTAGGCTGGCAAAGTCATGCAGTTGCCTGATCAGCAAAAGATTGTGTTCGATCGATTTGCCGAACCCAATTCCGGGATCCAGAATAATTTTGTCAGGAGATATTCCCAGATTCTCTGCTCTTTTTGCAGCATCTGCCAAAAAAGTCCGTATCTCCTGGATTAGATTATCGTAGCGAGGCGACTGCTGCATGCTCTTCGGATCCCCCAGCATGTGCATCAGGATCACCGGCGCGTCATATTCGACGGCAGCCGCCGCCAGCCCGGTATCGAAACGCAAAGCAGCCACGTCGTTGATAATCGAGGCGCCCGCTTCCAGCGCCCTTCTGGCGACTTCGGCTTTGGTGGTATCAATGGATATGGGGATGGATATGCGCTGAGACAGCTTTTCGATCACCGGCACAACCCGCTGGATTTCTTCTTCAGTTGACACCGGATCTGAAAACGGGCGGGTAGATTCACCGCCGACATCGATAATGGCGGCGCCGTCAGCCGCAAGTTTCACGCCCTGGGCCACGGCGGTATCACGATCGAAAAATTTACCGCCGTCCGAAAAGGAGTCCGGCGTCACATTGACGACACCCATAATGCAGGTTTGACGTCCTAACTCCAGGGTGTGACCCGGCCATGACAGACGATATGTCCGGCGAATCTTCATCCAATCAGGTCGGTTCGGAACCGGTCTGGGCCTGCTCCGGATCCTGGTCCTCGGGTTCATGGGTATGGAGTTTGATGCCGGGTCTCAAGGCCAGAATCAGTTCATCCAGTTCCTTTCCCATAACGGTTTCTTTTTCAAGCAATTCATCCGCCAATTTGTGAAGAATGTCCATGTTTTCCTTTAAGACATCCGTCGCGCATTTATAGGCGTCATTGATCAGTTTGTTGATTTCATCGTCAATCTTTTGAGCAGTGGCTTCCGAATAATCCCGGTGCTGTGCGATTTCCCGTCCCAAAAATACCTGCTCTTCGCCTTTGGAATATGACAGCGGGCTCAGTTGATCACTCATGCCCCAGTTTCGGATCATCGTCTGGGCCAGGTCGGTGGCCTGCTTTATATCATTGGCGGCCCCGGTGCTGATGCGGTTAAAAACAATATCCTCGGCCACCCGACCCCCGAAAGCCACCGCCAGTTCGCTTTCAAGCTGGTCCTTGAATCTGAAATCGCGCTCTTCGGGTAAAAACCAGGTGACACCGGCTGCGCGCCCCCGCGGCACAATGGTAATCTTGTTGACGGCATCGGTTCCTGGCAAAAAGCGGGCAACCAGCGCATGGCCGCCTTCGTGGTAGGCGGTCACCTTGCGATCTTCTTCTTTGATCACTTTGGATTTACGTTCCAGCCCCATATAGACTTTATCTTTGGACTCTTCGAAATCGATCATCTCGATTTTCTCTTTATCGCGTTTGGCCGCCAGCAAGGCCGCCTCATTGACCAGGTTCTCCAGGTCGGCGCCGGAAAAACCGGGCGTACCTTTGGCCAGAATGTGCGGGTCCACATCCCCACTGGTAGGCGTTTTTTTCATGTGTACCTTGAGGATTTTTTCACGGCCCTTGATGTCCGGCATGGACACCACGACCTGCCTGTCAAATCGTCCCGGACGCAACAACGCCGGATCCAGCACGTCGGGCCGGTTGGTGGCCGATATCAGAATAACACCCTCATTGGATTCGAACCCGTCCATTTCGACCAGCAGTTGGTTGAGCGTCTGTTCTCTTTCATCGTGGCCGCCACCCAGCCCCGCACCGCGATGGCGGCCGACGGCATCGATCTCATCGATGAAGATAATGCAGGGCGCATTTTTTTTGCCCTGAACGAACAAATCCCGTACCCGGGAAGCCCCTACACCGACAAACATTTCAACGAAGTCCGAACCGCTGATACTGAAAAACGGCACCCCGGCCTCGCCGGCAATGGCCCGTCCCAGGAGGGTTTTTCCGGTACCCGGCGGGCCCATTAGGAGCACGCCTTTGGGAATCCGTCCGCCCAGCCGGGTAAACTTCTTGGGATCCCTGAGAAACTCGACAATTTCTCCCAGTTCCTCTTTGGCCTCATCAATGCCGGCCACGTCTTCAAAGGTGACTTTTTCGGATTGGTCGGTATTCAGCCGGGCCCGGCTTTTGCCGAAGGAGAGCGCTTTGCCGCCGCCGGACTGCATCTGCCGCATGAAAAATATCCAGACGCCGATCAGTACCAACATTGGAAACCACGAAACCAGCACTGACATATACCAGGGATTTTCCGCCGGCGGTTTCGCACTGATCATAACGCCTTTTTTGCGCATGATGTTTATAAGATCGTTATCCTGGGGAGCAAAAATTTTGAAACGGTTGCGGCTGGTATCGGTCACGAGCAGTTCCTGACCCTGGATCACCACCTCGGAAACACGCTCATTTTCTACCATATCCAAAAATTCGGTATAGCTGATGCTGGTTTCCGCCATGTGCTGCTGACTGAAGAGATTGTAGAGCATGACCATCATCAAGGTGATGACCAACCATAAAGCCAGATTTTTGTAAAACGGATTCAAATGTGGTTACCTCCCGGGCTAAGGTTATTGAAGATTGAAGATTAACAATTGAATATTTAAGGAAGTCGCTGCGCTCCATCGAATTTAGAAAAAGTTTTTATTGATCAGCCGTCCTGCGACGAGCTCAGTCGAGTTGAGGCGTACTTTAAATATTCAATCTTCAATCTAAAATATTCAATCTTTTTGTAAGTATCCTGTATCTTATAGGAAATATCAAGGACCAAGTTCCGAGGCTCTTGATTATATGCAAATTTAATCACTATAGCGCATTAAGCAAGCAAAAGTTCGGCTTTGAGGATGCGCCGGGTGGCTGGAACCACTTTGACGCGATCGTCAATGCGATGGCCCGCAACCCAGATGATGTTTCCGCCGCTTAAGACCAGCGGGCACAATCGACGCAGACGGCCGGAAACTTTATTGTCGCTAAAAAACTTTTTTAGCTTTTGCGTGCCGTTCAGGCCCAGCGGAGTGAACCGGTCGCCCGGCCGGCGATTGCGAACAACCAGGGGAAACTGCAGACAATCCAGATCAAAAAATGCCAGGTTTTTTCCGACGGTGCTAAAATCAGGCAAATCCTCGGCTCCAACTTCGGTCAGTTTGATGGCGACGCCTGCTTGCCGGATATTCAAGGTCCCCGGTGCGGCAACCGTATACCGGTAATCCATTACTGCCGAGTCGTCGCATCCGCCGTCGTTTGCCGTCAAGCCGCTCTGGCCGGCGTGAATCGTCAGATCTGTCGCCCGCCGCACAACCCGGATTCCATCAGGCAAATGGAGGCTGCCGTTCCCCGGGTTTTTGTCGATCAGTGATAAAACGTCATCAATATGCCCCAGGCTGATGCGGCGCAGGTCTTCTTTTGCCGTCAGAATCGCGCGCCTGACAATCCGCCTTCTGGCGGCAGGGTCCAATCCCTGTAGAGGCTTTAAATTAATGCGCACGACGCCGGGCGCCTTGACCGAAATGCAATCGCTAAAGTCGGCTCTAAGCAGGCGCTCGATCCATTGATCCTCAGTCCGCATAATGGCGGCAAGCCGGTTGAGGGTTTTAATGATCGCGGGGTTGTAGGATTTTTCCAGCTCGGGTATCAAATGATGACGAATCCGGTTGCGCCTAAAGGACAGGTCGGAATTGGAGGCATCAGCCACACAGGTCAGTTTTTTCTCAGCGATGTAATCAGCTATCTCGGATCGTTCGAGGCGAATCAGCGGACGGATGATTTTACCGTCTCTGACGGGGGCAATGCCGGACAGGCCCAACGATCCGCTTCCGCGCAGCAAATTCATAAGCACCAGTTCGGCATTGTCATTGCCGTGGTGCCCAACGGCGATTTTGTTGAAGCCGTATGCGGTGCAAACCTGATCGAAAAACCGATAGCGCACCTTACGTCCGGCTTCTTCCAGGCAAAGTTGTTCACGTTGCTGAAATTGAAATACATCCTTTTTCTCAATATAAAAAGGTAAACCGAGTTGCCGGGCGGCATCCGCCACAAATTCGGCGTCACGGTCCGAGTCTGCCCCCCGCAAACAGTGATTCACATGGGCGACAGCCAACCGCAGCGAATATTCCGCCGCCAGGGTGTGCAGCACATAGGCCAGCACGATGGAATCCGGCCCGCCGGAGACACCAATCAGCACCGAATCGCCGGCCGCCAGCATGCGGTGTTCGGCAATCGTCCGCCGGACCATACGCAGCACCTTTTTTTCAACCGAGATTTTTATTCGCACCTTGGCTGTCTCCGTAATATGCCAACCTTACCCATCTGATTCAAAATCAATTGAAATTACAAAACAATACCCGATTGACCAACTCAAAGTCAACAACGGCAAAATGTCGAACACGGAATTTCGAATAACAGTAAACTTCTGAACTTATTCCCCCCCGAATCTCTGAACTCTGAACCCTGAACCCCTGAACCTCCGATCCCCTGAACCTCTGAACCCCTGAGCTTTGAACCCCTGAGCTTTGAACCCCTGAACTTTGAACCCCTGAACCTTGAACCCCTGAACCTCCGAACCTCTGAACCTCCGAACCTCCGAACCTCCGAACCCCGTTCCCTGAGCTTTTAACCCCATAATTTTTTGCTTGCAAAAAATTATTTATGACGTATTTTAATCGTTGGTTGTGCTAGGTGGGGAGTTAGCGGTGCCCTTATCCCGAAATCCGCTTTACGCGGGGCTGAATTCCCACCCCAGGATCCGATACTTGGAAAACCTGAATCGTTTCGATCGGACACCACGCAACAGACGGTCACGAACCTCGTCAGGTCCGGAAGGAAGCAGCGATAAGTGATGCAGTTTGTGTCGTGGATTGATCCCGATCTGCATAATGAGCCGGGTTTTCCAAAAAAGATTCGAAGGTGGGTGCACAACCATCTCTCGATTGCGGATTTTGGATTGCGGATTTTCGATTTGTGGTTTCGCTTTGCTCAGTCATTCCGATTGCGGATTTTGGATTGCGGATTTTCGATTTGTGGTTTCGCTTTGCTCAGTCAGTCCGATTGCGGATTTCGGATTGCGGATTTGGGATTGCGGATTTTCGATTTATGGTTTCGCTTTGCTAAGTCCTTTTAAAAGGAAGGTAAAGTGAACCAATCGCCAGATCCTGAGCTCTTCGGTATCGCCCTGATCCCCCCTAGCCTGATCCCCCCTAGCCTGATCCCCCCAAGTCTTTTCTATACTGCTGGCTCTCGGTATCCGGTATCTGGCAACCACCATCCAGCATCCAGTATCCAGCATCAAGTATCGAGTATCCAGAATCCAGTATCGAGTATCCAGCATCAAGTATCGAGTATCCAGTATCCAGCATCCAGCATCAAGTATCCAGTATCGAGTATCCAGTATCCAGTATCCAGTATCGAGTATCCAGTATCCAGCATCAAGTATCGAGTATCCAGTATCCATCATCCAATAATCCTGATTACACGGGCTCATTTCCATAGCCGAATACCGTGGGCCGAATACCGAACGCCGGTTCCCTTTTCCAACACCTGGAAACCAATTGAAATTCAGAACTTGAATCGAAGAAATCAACTGATCGACAACCATCAATTTTTCCTATAAAACCTTGATATTACCACCTTGACAACGTTTCAAGTGGTCTTACTTTTCAGAGCAACTATTACATCCAAACACGACCGGGAGATTAATTTTAGGAATGTCAACCAAAAAGGAAATAAAAGTCAAAACTGATTCCAAGGAGGCCAAGAAAAATGCAACGGCCGCCAAAGCCACCGAAAATGATGAGCAGCAATTGAAAAGCGACCCTGATCGGACGGCTGAGGATCTGGCAGATAAACCGCTGGAGGATCTGGCAGAAAAACTAAAGTTAAAAGAGCAGGAAGCCCAGGACAATTACGACCGCCTCTTGCGGGTTTCGGCTGAGTTTGAAAATTATAAAAAACGCACCTCGCGGGACATGGAAGAGTTTCGAAAATATTCCAACCAGTCCTTGATAAAAGAGATGCTCTCGGTGGTTGATAATCTGGAATTGGCCATGAACTCTACCAATGGCCATAAAACCATCGACAAAGGTCTGCTGGATGGTCTGGCAATGACCCATAAGGAAATATTAAAGGTCTTTGAGAAATTTAATGTCAAACCCATCAGCGCCAAAGGCCAGCCATTTGATCCGACCTTCCATGAAGCAGTTATGCAGGAGGAAACTGATGAATATCCTGCAAATACGGTTATCAACGAGTTGCAAAAAGGCTATTTAATTCATGACCGGTTGCTGCGGCCCTCAATGGTGGTGGTCGCCAGGTCCAAAGAGCAGAAGTAATAAAAGCAAGTAGAGATAAAGTTTAAGGAGGGAAGAGACATGTCAAAGGTAATCGGAATCGATCTCGGTACCACGAATTCCTGCGTTGCAGTTATGGAAGGTTCCGACGCAGCGGTAATCACGAACCCGGAGGGCGGACGGACAACCCCCTCGATCGTGGCCATTAACGATAGTGGTGAGAGATTGGTGGGACAGATCGCAAAACGCCAGGCCATCACCAACCCGGAGAACACCGTATTTGGTGTTAAAAGGTTGATTGGCCGCAAATACGCAACCAAAGAGGTGCAGAATGATTTAAAAATTCTGCCCTTTCTTATTGAACAGGCCAGCAACGGTGACGTTCGCATCAATATTAAGGGTAAACAGTACAGCTCCGCGGAAGTATCCTCATTTATTCTGGCCAACATTAAGAACACGGCCGAACAGTATCTCGGCGAAAAAGTAACCGACGCGGTCATCACCGTTCCGGCCTATTTTGATGACAGCCAGCGCCAGGCGACCAAGGATGCCGGTAAAATAGCCGGGCTCAATGTTTTAAGAATTATAAATGAGCCCACGGCGGCGTCGCTGGCTTACGGATTGGACAAAAAATCCGAGGAAAAGATTGCAGTATTTGATCTCGGCGGCGGCACTTTTGATATATCAATTCTCGAGATCGGAGAAGGTGTCTTTGAAGTTAAAGCCACCAACGGCGATACCCATCTGGGCGGTGAAGACTTCGACCTGCGGCTCATCGACTATCTGGCCGATGAATTCAACAAAGACCAGGGAATCGATCTGAGGGGCGATAAGATGGCCCTGCAGCGCTTGAAGGAAGCCGCCGAGAAAGCCAAAATGGAGCTTTCATCGTCGATGGAAACCGATGTTAATCTTCCGTTCATTACGGCCGATGCCACGGGACCCAAACATCTCAATATCAAAATTACACGGGCCAAACTTGAGTCTTTGGTCGGCAATTTGCTGGACAACCTGGAAAAGCCCTGCCGCATAGCCCTCAAAGATGCCGGGTTGTCGGCCGGGGAAATCAATGAGGTCATTCTGGTCGGCGGCATGACCCGTATGCCCGCAGTTCAGGAACGGGTTAAAAAAATCTTTGAAAAAGAGCCCCATCGCGGAGTAAATCCGGATGAAGTCGTTGCCCTGGGCGCCGCCATTCAGGGCGGTGTTCTGAAAGGCGATGTCAAAGATGTCCTTTTGCTCGATGTCACGCCGTTATCCCTGGGTATTGAAACCCTCGGCGGTGTCATGACCAGGTTGATCGATAAGAACACCACGATTCCGACCAAGAAGAGCCAGACCTTTTCGACGGCCGCCGACAATCAACCGGCCGTGTCCATTCATGTGCTGCAGGGCGAACGCGAGATGGCGGCCTACAATAAAACTCTGGGACGCTTCGAACTGGTTGGCATTCCACCGGCTCCCCGGGGTATCCCCCAGATCGAGGTTACCTTCGACATCGATGCCAACGGAATCGTAAATGTTTCCGCCAAGGACCAGGCCACCAGCAAGGAGCAATCCATCCAGATAACCGCATCTTCCGGATTGTCCAAGGAGGAGATCGACAAACTGGTAAAAGATGCCGAGATGCACGCCGATGAAGATAAGCAGAAACGGGAATTGGTCGAGGCCCGCAACCAGGCCGACGCCCTGATCTATTCAACCGAAAAATCCATCAAAGAACTCGGCGACAAAGTCGATGATGAAACCAAGAGCAAGGTCGAAGCAGCATCGGCCGCTCTGAAAACGGCCATCGAAGGTGAAGACACCGAAGAGATCAAGCGGCTCAGTGAAGAGTTGACCAATGTTTCGCATAAACTGGCCGAAGCCATGTACCAGCAAGCATCTGCTGCCGGACAACAAGCAGGTCCCGGTGCTGAATCAGCCGAACAGCCCGGCGGTGCGGCCCCTGACGAAGATGTCGTCGATGCGGATTTCGAAGAAGTCAAAGAAGAGGATAAAAAGTAAAGCACAGATCGTCAGGCATCATAAAAAATCCCGCGCCGCTTCCAGGAGCCGCGGGATTTTTAGTATATCGACATGGGTCTAATTCAGGAATTCAGAGATTGAGGGATTTAGATAGTTACAAATAATATTTTGCGCAAAAAGCGCAAAATATTTAAGAATTAACTAGTTGACCACGTAAAACCGGGATAACATACATTTCTTTGAGTTTTAACGAAGTCGCGGTTATTTGACGTC
>Ga0209678_1000200_pt1 | contig 24199 bp, 14 predicted proteins | sample WorMetilvaeELBA1_FD_187404 | JGI IMG/M metagenome (GOLD analysis project Ga0209678, IMG submission 187404) | Marine gutless worms symbiont microbial communities from Max Planck institute for Marine Microbiology, Germany - Olavius ilvae ELBA.1... ...
AGTATAAAAGCTATTTTTGAATTGCTTTTTCATAGAATCATACCACATACTGGGTTAAATACAAGCCTAAATATGAGAAAATCATATTGCCAAAACCAAGAACAACATTTACGAGACGCTTTACTAGTGCGATCAACAGAGACATAAAGCGGTATTCAAAACTTATATGGCAAAAAAACTAATTGTTGCGACACTTGTCGTCCTGCTCTTTGGCCTGATATGGATTTGGGTAAGACCAGTAGCTGTATTCCCTGGCATTGCGGGACCCACGAAAGCTTCTGTCATTCAAGACCAAAAATCCACACCTGTGGAAGACTTTTCAGCGGAGCTGCCATCATCCCTTGCTGTCCTATTGACAGATCCCGATTCCAACTGGCTCTCTCTGGCACATGCCCTGGAATCCTTCGGAATCCCTTTTACCTTTACTAAAGATACAACAGAAGCACTACAGCATAACGTAGTCATCGTTTATCCGCGTGTTTCTGGAAAGGTCCTCTCGCGTGAATCTCTTCAATCCCTCAGATCCTTCGTGCATGGTGGTGGAACGCTCCTGGCTGTCAATGTGTTGGGGGGCGGTCTTAACGCTGTCTTCGGTTTTAAGGACGCCATTCCGTCTCGGGATCGTTATCAAGTAACATTTCTTCAAAGAGTATCAACTCTTCTCTCACTGGACGGTACTCGGGAAACCGTCTTTCAGCTCGGACATCCCGACAAGGGAGAACCGATTGGATCGCACGGATACACGTTTCCCTCAGCGCCACCACTTGCCTGTTTTGAGGATGGAACCGGGGCCATAATCGGCCGTGACTTTGAACGTGGCCATGCCTATGCCTTTGGATTCGACATTGGCCAGCTTATTCATACCGGGTATACAAATCGTGATGAATCGATCGGGCGCGACTACGTAAACAACTACGAACCGACGATCGATCTTATTTTGCGCCTCATTCGAGCCGTCTATTTGAGAGACGAGCCCGAGGCGGTCCTCCTTGGAACCGTGCCTTACGGCAAGGAACTCACAATCCTGATTACGCATGACATTGATTACCGTCACTCCGTTCAAAACGCCGTCGCTTACGCGGAATTGGAAGAGCAACATGGGATCCGAGCCACCTACTTTCTACAGACAAAGTACGTGAGAGATTATAACGACAAAATATTTTTCGATCCGGCGCACACCACTTATATCAACAGACTGGTCCGTTTGGGCATGGAGATCGGCAGCCATTCGGTGGCGCATTCGAGGCAATTTTCCCAGTTTCCCATCGGGACGGGGCGCGAGGCCTACCCGAGTTATCGCCCCTTCGTGAGGAACAAAAAAAAGACATCTGGGGGCTCCATCCTCGGAGAGCTTCGCGTCAGCAAGTTTTTGATCGAGCAGTGCACGGATGTCGACAGCGTGGTGTCTTTCAGGCCCGGGGTGCTGTCAAACCCATACTCCATGCCCCAGGCCCTTGAAGCGGCCGGGTACCGTTTCAGTTCCTCGGTGACCGCCAACAATTCGCTGACGCATCTTCCTTTCCGGCTCTCCTGGGGCAGGTTAGGACAATCGGAAACTCCGATTTTCGAGTTCCCCGTCACCATAGAGGATGAGGAAGCGCCGCCCATGAATCAACGCCTCGAGCAGGCACTCGATCTGGCAGAGAAAATAGCAACTTATGGGGGACTCTATAATGTTTTGATCCATCCCAACGTGCTGGATGAAAAAATGAGGTTTCTTAACGGTTTTCTGAAAGAATGGAAGGGGCGGGCCTGGTTTGGGACGGTTAAGGACTTCGGACACTGGTGGGCTGTCCGGAACGCCACGCAGATGACGTCAGAGGTCCGTGGCCGGCATCGGAGCCTCACCCTCGAACTTCCAGCTACCATTGATGGCCTGACCCTTACGGTACCCGTCCCGTGGAAAATGATTTCCGCAGAACCCGAGACAACGAGCGTCAAGCAGACCGGCACAACCATCGTCATTGAAAAGGCTCAAGATACAATAAAGATCATTTTTGACGTCAAAAGAACCTGAGAAAAGCAAGACATCCTCCGGAAGTATTGTAAAAGGCCGATCATATCATTTGGTTCAAAATTTCCTGCCCTGAGTTTCGATACTTGTTCTTAATTCCCCACGGCGTCTTATACCAATTCAGGGGCGGTCCGGATTTCAAGCAAGAAGTAAGAATATTTTCCTGCATATCTGCATCAATATCAAATGCAGCGCCTCAATTAACCTCGCGTTCCATGATTTAGGGCTTCCTGGGGTCGGGCCACGCCAAGTGATTGACATTGCGGAGAAAATATCACGAAAACGTCTTCAAATTACCCTTAATCGCCCGATTTTTAACCAAAACCGCCCGGTTAAGAGACTCGATGAAAAATAGCTTATGCAAAATGACAAGATATAGTGATAAAGAAAACAAGTGGACACAAAACGTTGCTGTCAGCAGTAAAACGTTTATAGAAAAAATGAAAAGAAGCCTTGGTTATAGGGCAAAAGGCAGAAAGTTAATTTGTGCTGATGATTCCTTTGAACTTCGGTAGGGGATAATGCCATTTGGCAATTCTGATAATCTTGATTCCGAGAATACATATTTATGGCATCAGCCCATCGACGAGCTCGGGATCGATAGATAACCAGCATTCTTAATCGGACAGTTTCTGCATGAAAATTGACCGATTAACATCGAAATACCGATGTTTTTCGACCTCTTTTCTCACTTTTTCAGTATGTTGCTGTGGCCCGACCCCATGAAATTCTACCCCAGGAAATTCTAACAACCTGATTTTCTCCTTGGTAAATTCCCCACCTGAAAGTTGTGCGGCCGCTGGGTCTACTGCAGTAACCGGAACCGACATACGCTCCATTGAGACCATAGGATATTGCTTTTTTAAAAATTCGGACGATTATTAATTGAAAGCTGCGCTCAGGAATCGACCGGCATTGCGGGCCCCGATGATGTTGCGGGCGCAGGGTCCCACCTGCAATTCGGCCAATGGACCGGTAGCAAAGATGTGCTCGCCCCAACGCAGGTCCCGGCCGATGATCGGGTAGCCGCACGGGTTGCATGCCAGCTTGAATTCTGCAATCGCCTGTTCGATCAAGGGACTGCCGGGACGCTTGGCCTGAAACCCGGTGGCCAGTATAACCCGGTCGAAACATTGCGAAGCGTGTTCGGTGCGCAAGTGAATGCAAGCATCCGTCAATTCGGCATCGATGACGCGTCCCAGTTCGAAACGCGGGTTGCCGGTGTCGAGTGCGGCTAAAAACGATTTCAAAACTTCGGCCGGGAGCGTTCCCGGAACCCGCTCCTGATCGATGATTTCACGCCTCCGGTGAAAATCGAGTTTGTAATAATCGGCAAGACACTTGCGGCCGATCCAGCAGGGATTGAAATCGTAATATTGCTCGCGCAGTTCGTGACCGGACAGCACAACGATGTTGCCCTCCTGTTCCTCGGCCAGCTTCAGCGCAACCTGCACGGCGGTGATGCCGCCGCCGATGACAGCCGTCCGTTCGACGGCTTTCAAAGTCCGGCGATCGAAATCGGGCTCAAACAGGTGCCGGACATCGGCCCCCTGCTGCTGCAGAAACCGGGCCCATTCCGGCCAATCGGGCTGCTCGCCCAGTCCGATTGCCAGCATCACATTGCGGGTCTTCAATTTGCCGGCTGTGGTATCGACCGTGATCGAGGATCCGGTGTTCCGGAGGGCTTGTGCGCGTCCTCTCATCCTGAGGGCCTCCAACCGGTTGGTTTTGATGACATGTTCACAATGGCGGCGGAACAGTTCGAGGGAGGGCCGGTTGTAAGGCGGTATGAAATCCCGCAGCGGACTTCCCGCCGGTGAACGGGCATAGCGATACAGGGATAGAGCGTGCAGATCGATGTTGTGGGCGGCCGGGGATCGCAGGTGGCTCATTCCGCAGTTGGCCGTGTTGCGCAGCCATACAGCCAGGAGCCTGTCATGGGGATCGAGCACGCGCAGATCATCCGGCCGGACACCCAGCCGGTTGACGATCAGATTCGCCATAATCGTGCCGTGGATACCACCGCCGATGATCAGCCATTGAAGTTTAGAAGTAATCAATCGTCTTATTCAGGTATTCGATCTTAGCGGCCAGCTCGTGACCCAGTGGGACGTTGTACGGGACGTTCTAAAGATCTAAAGTTTAAATTATTTACAATTATTTGGTTAAACCATATCGATAATCAGTTTATTTTCATTATCTCTTTTGGCTCGGTTTTTATGAAAATCTATTCCAGCCATTGAGATAAGATGCGACAGCATTCCTTAATTCGTCATTCGTCATCCGACAATATTCATTCCACTAGAAGTATTCCTTGGGAAAAATCTTGAAAAACACGTCTTGCACCCGCTGCCAGAAGTTCTGGGCCGGCTGGCGGGTCAGGGTGCCGTCATGCGATACCCAGATAAGTTTGCCCTTCTCATCCAATGTCACCCGCCAGCTGTTTTGGGGCTCCATCAGGTATTTTATCTTTGCGGCCAATTCCTGACCCAGTTCGGGGCTGTCAATCAAGATACCCATTTCCGTGTTGATATTTCTGCTGCGCGGATCCAGGTTGAAAGACCCGATAAATACCCGGGAGCGATCGACGACCGCGGCCTTGGTGTGCAGGCCGACAAACCCTGCGACAACGGGGGCGGTGTCGACTTCGGTCTTGACTGCGGCATCCGGCCGCAGCTCATAGAGATCGACCCCGGACGCCAAAATGGCCTTGCGCATAGGACCGTAGTGGCTGTTGACGGCCGGAACGTCCTGGGAGGCCAGGGAGTTGGTAATAATCCGCAATTTCACGCCCCGCTGCACCAGTTGGCTGGCGTTGGCCAGCATTTCCTCATCCGGTATCAGATAGGCGTTGTTGACCAGCAGTTCATTTTGCGCGGTTTTGGAAAATTCGGGCAGCTCGGTGGCCATTCGCTGCGAAATATCATCATCTTCCAATTTGTCATAGGTTTTGCTGCTCGCGCCCGGGTGAAGCTGGGTCACCAGCGCTGCCAGGTGTTCCTCCCAATTTTGTCGCTCCAGGGGAAAATGCTGCAGCACCCCGGATTGCTTGAGTTCCTGGTCCAAGGATCGCTCCAAATCCTGCAGCAATCCTGGCGTTACGTCATAGGCATAGGCATAGCCGGGAACCATCCAGTTGCTGTTCCAGAAGTGATCGAAGATGGTTGACATCAGGCGTGCGGCCGGACCCACACCCAGAACATCCAGATCGAGGAAGTTGTAGGTTTTGTTCAGCCCGAAGTATTCATTGCCGAGGTTGCGACCGCCCAATATCGTCATCCGGTTGTCGGCCACCATGATTTTATTGTGCATGCGGTAATTGAATCGTTCCAGGGTCTGGTAGGACTTTTTCTTACCCCGCAATCGCTTTTGTTCGAGCGGATTGAATATGCGGACCTCCACATTGGGATGGGACTCGAGGGCGGCCAGATTTTTGCCTTCACCGACCAAAAGGATGCCGTCGGCCACCAGGCGCACCCGCACGCCGCGCTTGGCGGCATCCAAAACCCGCTTCAAAATCAAGCTGCCGCTGTCGTCTCCGTACCATAGATAATACTGCACATCCAGCGATTGCCGGGCCTCGTCGATCATGGCCAGGCGCCACCTGAAGGCCTCGGCATTATTTTCCAGCAGATAGAAACCGGACTTTTGAGAGCCATGCGCATTCGCAAAAGCGATTTCAAGATCGGCCAAAGGTCCGGACAACCCGGGTTCAAGCGCGTAGCTCGGTTTGGGATCCGGATAATCTTCCCGCACAGAGGGGCCGGTGCAGGCGGCGACATGGAACAAAAAAAGAAGCCCGATGATGCATTTCAAAAATTTCATTGAATTCTCCCCCGCTTTCTTAAGGCGTCGGCGTACGCGGGTCGTTGTTCAATGCCGGTTGATGGGATATTTGCCCGGGTCTCCGCTGAAAGGAAGAATCAGCAACCTTGATAAATTTAACTTTTGAGCGCTGCGAAACTGTGACAAGCCAATGACCATTCCGTTATGCCCCTTCACCGGTTGATCACGATATGTCCCGCAAAGGCGGTCCCACAAGGATAAATTAAAGCCGAAATTGCTGTTGGTTTCGCGGATAATCACGGAGTGATGCACACGGTGCATGTCGGGGGTGACCACCCAAAATCTCAACAACCGATCGATCCTCAATGGTATGCGAACATTGCCGTGATTGAACATGGCCAGACTGTTTAAAAGCAATTCAAATATCAGCACCGCCACAGCCGGGGCACCGATGATCAACACCACCGCTACTTTGAGGACTGCCGAAAGTATAATTTCAATAGGGTGGAATCGCAGCCCGGTGGTAAAATCGAAGTCCAGATCGGCGTGGTGGACCATATGCAGGCGCCACAGGATCGGAACGGCGTGAAATATGACATGTTGCAGATAAAGGGTAATATCAAGGACAATGATGGTGATGACGATATCGAGCCAGTGCGGCAGATCGGCATTGTTTAGCAGCCCCCATTCGTGTTGCCGGGCCTGAATCGCCATGTCCAGCGCCAGGACCGGCAGCACCAGCCGCACCAGCACGATATTGAAAAAAATAATGCTCAGGTTGTTGAACCACCGCAGTTTCTTGCTGATCGTCAATGCACGGCGCGGTGCCCAAAGCTCCCAGGATGCCATCACGCTGAAAACCAGGATGAAAACCACCAACCTTATCGCCGGTTCATAATCCATTTTTTATCCGGCCCGCCCGAAGATCCCCTTGCGGGGCGCGGCGGGCTCCGGCAGATCCAGGTGCCGGCAAATAACTTTTTCGAGTTCGAACTCTGAAACGTCGGTGCCTTCCACCACGATTTCATCGGCCACCATTACAGCCGGCGCCATCGGCAAGTCAAGCTCAAAGTATTCATCGGTCATGTATTCTGCATTGGCTTTGGCAATAGTCTCTATCTCGATATCATATTTTTTGCCCAGCCTGGGCATCATTTTTTTAAAATGCTTTCAGGGCTTGCCATTGGGCAGGTTCATAAAGAATTTGACTTTCAGCATACCGGCCTCCTTAACGCTTCAGGTTCATATCTCGCACCTCTGTCAATTGACTTTTGACACTTGGATCTTGCATATGAGAGCCCCCGGTCCGTGCAAGCTATAGTGACAACCTGTCTTTACAGATAGCATAGATATGCCTATATTACCACAGTGTGGTTCAAACCAAATCCGCACCGACGGGATTCTATCCATCATCTCACCGAACGTCGACACTGTCGCTGATTCCGATCCTGCTCGCCAGCTTTATTGCTCTTTTTCCCTGGTACCATCTATCTTCGTATTGATGGATAACGCTTGGTCCACTCCAATTATTCCGCTTTCGCCTTTTTGTCAAATTTTAGGTAAGGACATGGAAAAGTTTGAAGGCCGTCATCAGATACCCAAAAACATCCAGGAGATTTTGGACAACCGGGATCAGCTGGATCAGCTCCTGAAGGAGAAGTATACTCAACCGGTGGCGGTGATGTTTGTCGATCTCAAAGGGTCCACCGAGTATTTCGAGATCCATGGCGACATCGCCGGTCTGGCCATGATCAATAAATACAACAGCCTGTTGGTGCCGCTGATCGAAGAACGGGGCCGGGTGGTGGAAATCATCGGGGATGCCATTATGGCCTGTTTTGACAACCCGGAAACGGCGGTCAAAACGGCAGTTGAGATGCAACAAACTCTGCAGGCCCACAACCGGCAGGCGGTCAATAGCCAGGACGAAATCCATATCCGGATCGGGATCAACTACGGCACGGGCATTGTGACAGAACGGGAAGACGGAACACTGAAGGTTTCGGGCGATGTGGTCAACACGGCCGCGCGGGTCGAAGCCGGCGGCGGGAAGGGGGCCGACCAGATTCTGATCTCCCGGGCCGTATATGAACCGATTCGGCAATGGCAGGAGATAACTTGTAAGTCTCACGGTTTGCTGGACGCCAAAGGCAAAGCCCAGCCCTTGGAAATTTACCGGGTCGTGTGGGACCCGGAGCAGGAAGAAAAGGAGGCGGCCCGTCCGGATTGTCCATACCCCGGCATGGTACCTTTCGGCGGTGACAACACCCAATTTTTTTACGGACGCGAGGCTGAGATCCAACAGATGTTGCAGCATTTGCGGCAGCAGCGATTTTTGCTGGTGATCGGACCTTCAGGCTCGGGCAAGTCTTCGCTGGTCTTCGCCGGGCTGTTGCCGCAGTTGCTGACTAGTTCCTACTTTTCAAAGAACTTCTGGCTGGTGCGCCAGATGCGTCCGGGTCCGCGGCCGACCGAAATCCTGTTCCAACTGCTGGGTGAAACATCCAATGGTTCATCAATCAAGAATGAAATGGTTGAGAGCTTGTTAGCCGAACATGCCCCTGCCCAGCGACTGCTGGTGGTAGTGGATCAGTTCGAGGAAGTCTTCACTCAGGCCGACCGCGACGGGGGCAATCTTTTCATCACCGCCTTGCAGGGGTTGGCCGGGCTTGAAAACTGTGCTCAAGTTCTCACGCTACGAGCGGATTATTACCCCGAACTTATGAACTCAGAGCTGTGGCCGCTGGATGCCAGCCAACGGCTGGAGGTGGCCCCGTTGCAGGGCGAATCGTTGCGGCAGGCCGTCGAGCAGCCGGCATCTGATGTGGGCGTCCGTCTGGAACGGGGTTTGGTGGAGCGTCTGCTGGCCGACGCTGCCGACGAGCCGGGCGCCTTGCCACTGATGCAGGAGACCATGGTGCTGTTGTGGGACGAGATGCAACGCCGCGTCCTGTCGCTGAGTGCCTATGAAAAACTGAGCCGGGATTTCGCAGCCATATCCGGGCAGGCTGCGACAAGTGGTTTAGCTGTGGCCATGGCCTTAAAGGGCGATGCGACCCTAGCCGAATTGCCCCTTGCTCAGCAAGCCATTGCCCGTCGCGTCTTTTTGCGCCTGATCCATTTTGGTGAGGGTCGCACCGATACCCGGCGGCAGCAGCCCATCTCAGCCCTGCGTGCTGCCGGTGACGATCCAAACCAGTTCGACCAGATCCTGGAGCATTTAACCGGCAATCGATTGCTGACCCGCAGCGGGAAAGACGAGAGCGGTGTCCCGGTGGTGGATATCGCGCATGAATCCCTGATCACCGGCTGGTCCCGTTTACACGATTGGTCGAACGAGCGGCGTGAGGCGGAACAGGTGCGTCGTCGGCTGGAAGCCAAGGCAGCGGAATGGATGCGGCTGGGCCGGGGCAGCGGCGGCTTGCTGGACGAGACCGAACTGCCGGAAGCCGAGCGCTGGCTGGCCGGCTCTGATGCGGCCGATCTGGGCTACGATGCTGCGCTGCCCGCACTAGTGGAGGCCAGCCAGCAGGCGATTGAAGCCGACAGGCAGGAAAAAGAAGCTGCGCGCCAACGGGAGCTGGCCCAGGCGCAGGCTTTGGAAAAAGAGCAGCGGCAGCGTCTGGCGGATCAGGCCCGGGGCACCAAGCGCCTGCGTCGGCTGGCGATCGCACTGGCCGGAGTGCTTCTGTTGGCAATCGGCGCTGCGTTGCTGGCCTGGAATCAGAGACATAAAGCGCAAATTCATGCCGACCAAGCCGTGACCGCCCGCCAACAAGCCGAAAAGCGTCGAACAGAGGCGGAGACGGCGCGTATCGAGGCCGAACGCCAGCGTCTGGTCTCTGTTGCCCAACTGCTGGCCGTCCGGGCGGCCCGCCAAATGGAAATTCGTCAATATGAACGCGGGGCGTTGCTGGCACGCCAGGCGTATCTATTGATTCATCAGACTCAGACCTACGCTTTGGATCAGGTCGATGTGGCACTGCGCACGGTTCTGAGCATTCCCCATTTCAGCGCTATCCTGGGCGGACATTCGAGTCCCGTCAGGTCGGTCGCATTCAGCCCGGATGGGAAATTCCTGGCCTCGGGCAGCCGGGACAAGACTGTTCGTCTGTGGGATTTGACTCAACCCGGCGCAAAATCGATTGTCCTGCAAAGACATGAGCATGAGGTTAGCACCCTATCGTTTAGCCCCGATGGCCGGACACTGGCCTCGGGCAGCGGTGCTTGGGGCTCATCGACCGTTCTAATACGGGATCTGACCGAATCCAGCTCTCAGCCGATTGTCCTGTCCGGATTTCCGCCTTTCATCGAATCGCTTGCCTTTAGCCCGGACGGCAAATGGATAGCCGCAGGCGGGGGTGATCGTTCCGGACGAGGTTTTAGCCTTTGGGATCTGACAAGCCCTGAGGCCCCTCCTGATGAAATGCGAGGTAGCCGGAGTCTCGTTAATTCAGTTGTCTTCAGCCCCGATGGCAAGACCCTGGCCACGGGTCATGGTCACGATGGTGTGCGGCTGTGGAATTTGACTAATGTAAATGATCGAACCATCGATCTACCCCAGGGGAACGATGTTTGGTCGGTCGCGTTCAGTCCGGATGGCAAGACCCTGGCCGCGGGCGGCGAGGATGGAATTGTCCGTCTTTGGGATCCAGCCCAACCACGAACCCAACCTACTGTTCTGCATGGACATGAAACTCGAATTGAAACATTGGCATTCAGTCCGGATGGCAGGAGCCTGGCTTCGGGCGGCAAGGATAGAACCATTCGCATATGGGATCTTACTAAACTAAGCACGCAGCCCATTGTCCTGCACGGACATAAGGATTGGATAGAGTCTGTAGCGTTCAGCCCGGATGGCAGGACCCTGGCTTCGGGCAGTCATGACGCCAAGGTGCGTCTGTGGGATCTGGCCCATCCGAGTGCCAAGCCCCTTGTACTGAGCGGGCACAAGGATTTCGTCTGGTCAACGGCAATCAGTCCGGACGGCAAGATTCTGGCCTCGGGCAGTGACGACAATACTGTGCGTCTGTGGGATTTGACCGACTCCGGCACCCATGCCATCGTTTTGTCCGGACATGGTGATTGGGTCAGATCGGTGGCGTTCAGTCCGGACGGCAGAACCCTGGCTTCGGGCAGCAGGGACAGCTCCATTCTTCTGTGGGATCTGACTGACCCGAGCGCCGAGCCCAAGGTCCTGCTGGGACACCGGGATCTGGTTGCATCGACGGCGTTCAGCCCGGATGGCAGGATCCTGGCTTCGGGCAGCGGGGACAAGACCATTCGGTTGTGGACCTTTGATGGCTCAAAAGTCCGCCCCACTGTTCTGCGCGGCCACGAGGGCCACGTCAATTCGGTTGCTTTTAGTTCGGATGGCAAGGCCCTGGCCTCGGGCAGTAATGATATCACCATTCGCCTCTGGGATCTGACCAATCCCAGCACTACGCCCCTGATCTTGCGCGGCCACGAGGATAATGTATATTCCATCGCGTTCAGCCCGGACGGCCAGACCCTGGCCTCGGGCAGTGCCGACCGAACTGTGCGGCTGTGGAAATGGCACACCCCCGGCACACCGCCTATTGTTTTGCGCGGCCACGAAAATGCGGTCAGAATGGTCGTGTTCAGCCCCGACGGCCAAACGCTGGCCTCGGTTGGTACCGACCGCACAGTGCGGCTTTGGAACTGGAACATCCCCGATGCTCCGCCTGTCGTTCTGCGCGGGCATCAGGATGAGGTTAATTCCGTGGCGTTCAGCCCGGACGGAAAAACCCTGGTCTCAGGTGGCTACGATAAAACCATTCGTCTTTGGCTGACGACCCGGGGGCTGGCTGAAAAGGTTTGTGAGAAGGTGTGGCGCAACCTGACAACAGATGAATGGAATGAGTTTGGGGGGAACGATATTCCGTATCAACGAACCTGTCCCAATTTGCCGGATCTCTTCAGCAATTCCTCCTAGTTACAGAGCCGTTTTCCCTTCGCAATGCCTTTCTCAACGCGGGGATTTTCTATCAAAATTTGTCTTGATTTTTTGGCTGATAATTTTATTTTGTTATATTATTAGCCGAACTTATTTCATTTTATCCGGCTGGTAAAGTTTGTCAGCTTCATTATCAGCCAAGATTTATAATATTAATTTGGCCGTTTATGTAAATTTATTTTATTATCAGCCTGATTACTGGCGGTGATACAACTAAGAACTCCCAACGGACGGATTAACCAGGTCCGCCTGATCTTTGATACACAGAAATTCGGTCAGTAGTTTACTGTCCGGATTGTAATTCAAAAGATGAGATTGTTTCCGGTCCAGAGGCTCATGAACGGCGGGGAAGCCGAAACCCAACCTTCCAATTCTCTAAAATTATCCCTTGATTTAATCATCCTTTTACATTAGATTACGCCATCGGCGTAACGCCTATGGCGTAATGCGCACTGTGATCTGCACTAATAATTGGATTGGCATATTTAAGGAATTCAGGACATGAGAAACCCATTTGTTTACGGAGAAACGGTCAGCGGAGATAATTTTTGTAACAGAATACAGGAAATAAACGAGCTTGTTAATGATATCGTAAACGGCACGAATGTAATTATATTTTCCCCCAGGCGTTACGGTAAAACCTCATTGATCAACCAGGTTCTGGAAATTGCCCGACAAAAAAGCATTTTTTCATTTTATGTCGATCTGTTTCCGGCCGTCAACAAGCAAAAGTTCATTGAAATATATGCGCGGGCAATTTCATCCGGACTTCCCGGAAAGACTTCCCGAATCGTTAAAAAGCTCAGGGAGTATCTTCCGCGGATAATTCCGAAGGTGGTTATGGACGATCAGTCTGTCCAATTTGAATTTGGATTCGATCGTAGAGAAAGTTTATCCCCCCACATAGATGATCTACTGGAAGCCGGCAAAAAAGCTGCGGACCAGTACAACCAAAACGCTGTTGTTGTTTTCGATGAATTCCAGGAGATTGCAAACTTCGATGACCAAGAGATAGAAAGAAAGATGCGATCCGTTTTTCAGCACCACCGGAATGTTTCCTATATTTTCATGGGTAGCAAAACGCACTTAATACGCGATATCTTCAATAACCCGAACCGGCCGTTTTATAAAAGCGGAAAACACTTTCCTCTGGGAAAGATCGATCCTATCGAGCTAACAAACTTCGCCGCTGGAAAATTCGAGACAGCTGATATAAAAATAACGAGGCATGTTTTAAAAGAAATCATAGAAATTACAGAATGTCATCCATATTATTTTCAAATGCTCTGCCACGTTTTGTGGGAAATCTCGCAGGATAATAAAGCCCTTAAGCTCAGCCACATTGAAGAGGCGGTTGAAATTCTCATTTCAAGGGAGTCGAGCACTTACATGGCCATATGGGAAAATCTAACTACCAAACAAAAGAATTTATTGGGTGCTTTGATGCAGGAAAATAACGCCGAGATTTACAGTAGACGATTTCTTGAGAAACATGGATTGGGAGCCCCTTCGTCGCTTCAAAAAGCGACTAAGAAACTGATTAGCAAGGAGTTGATCCATCAGGTCAATGGCAGCTATGAAATAGTCGATCTGTTTTTCAAAAAATGGATTCAGCACAATTGGGGGTGAGCCTAGGTTGGCGAATATATGAAAAATTTGCATTTACAAATTCATCCCATTATTATTCATATGACGCCACGAGTTATAATTTGGGATTTTAGATTGCGGATTTCGGATTGATGGAATCGCTTCGCTCTATCAGTTATAATGAACCGTTCGACACAGAAGCTCACGACAGGCAGAATTCCTTAAATCTATAATCCAGATTAACACTACGCCACCGGCATTACGCTATTGGTATAATTGGTATAGTTTAAACTTAAACAACGCAACAATCCCAACAAACTCAATAACCCAAGAAACTATTCAACCCAATCAACTCACCCAACCCAATCAACCAATCAACTAATAAATCCGCGGAGCTTCACTACAAGACCATTCTTCACTATACACAAAAAAGCTTAGGAATCTGCAATGTGCGTCTTTACCGGGCGGATTAATCAACCCACCCAAAGGTCCGGTCCACCGCTTTTTTCCACTCCCGGTAGTATTTCTGCCGCACTGCGGCCTCCATTGACGGCTGCCAGGTTTTGTCAACGGCCCAGTTCTGGCGCAGCTCTTGGGCGTCGGACCAGTATCCGACCGCCATGCCGGCGGCATAGGCAGCGCCCAGGGCCGTGGTTTCCGAAACCTCCGGACGGATGACCGGCACGTTCAGGATATCGGATTGAAATTGCATCAGCATTTCATTGCCCACCATGCCGCCATCCACTTTTAGATTGGTCAGCGCCACCCCGGAATCCTTGTTCATGGCCTCCACGATGTCGCGGGTTTGATAGGCGCTGGCTTCCAGGACGGCCCGGGCCAGGTGGCCTTTGTTGACAAAGCGCGTCAATCCCGCAACCACCCCGCGGGCGTCCGAGCGCCAGTAGGGGGCAAACAGCCCGGAGAAGGCGGGAACGAAATAGGCGCCGCCGTTGTCTTCCACCGTGGCCGCCAATTCCTCTATTTCCGGGGCACTGGAAATCAGCCCCAGGTTGTCCCGCAGCCATTGCACCAGGGCGCCGGTAATCGCTATCGAGCCCTCCAGGCAGTACACCGGCCGCTGATCATTGATTTGATAGCCCAGGGTGGTGAGCAGGCCCTGCCGTGAGGGCACGGGGGTATGGCCGGTGTTCAGCAGCATGAAACAGCCGGTGCCGTAAGTGTTTTTGGCTTCACCCTGGTCAAAGCAGGTTTGACCGACCAGGGCGGCCTGTTGATCGCCGAGCGCGCCGCAGACCGGTATCGCGGCTCCCAGCGGTCCGTCTGCCAGGGTTGCGCCCCAGGTAGCGCTGTCGCTGGAGGGCACGATGCGCGGCAGAATCTGCGGTGGAATATCCAGCGCATTCAGAATCTCCGGGTCCCACTGCAGCGATGTCAAATCCATGAGCATGGTGCGGCTGGCGTTGGTGACGTCCGTTACATGGGATCCGCCGTCCGGCCCACCGGTCAGCCACCAGATCAGCCAGGTCTCCATGGTTCCAAAAAGGGCGTCGCCTTTGTCGACGGCGGCGCGTGCTTCAGGGACATTATCCAGGATCCACTTGATTTTCGGACCGGAAAAATATGTCGCAATCGGCAGGCCGGTCTTATCCCGGAAGCGATTCTGGCCCTGCTCGCGTTCGAGTTCCTTGCAGATTTTATCCGTGCGGGTACACTGCCAAACGATGGCGTTCATGTGGGGCCGACCGGTGTTCTTGTCCCAGAGCACGGTGGTTTCACGCTGATTGGTGATGCCGATGGCGGCCAGGTCCGAGCCGGCGACCCCGGTTTTAAAGAGCGCACTTTGGATAACATCCTGGGTGTTTTGCCAGATTTCAGCCGGGTCGTGCTCCACCCAGCCCGGCTGCGGGAAAATTTGCTCATGTTCCTTTTGCTCCCAGCCCACGATCTGACCGTTGTGATTGAATATGATAAAACGGTTGCTGGTGGTTCCCTGGTCTAAGGCACCCACATATTTGGTCATGGTTTGGTCTCCTTTGTTCATATTGTGATCGACTTAAACATGATTTTTATCACGAAAACACGAAAATAAGAAAGCATGAAATAGAACCTGACTTCTTTTTTTATATTTTCTTTCTTTCGTGCTTTCGTGATTTATTTTTCAACACGTATATGTAGAAAGATCCAGTTGAATTCGATCCCGTGTTATTTTACCACGAAGAGCACGAAGGAAAGGCAGGATATATGGCCATTCCCTCTTCGTGTCCTTCGCGCCCTTCGTGGTGATAACTAAACTACTTGAGCTTTCTGGATAACCGGATTTTTCAATTCTGCGGTTCTTAGCTGATTTTGCTTTAAATGTCTCCAAAAAGTCGAGGGGCTAAAGCATCAGCTCTAACCCCTCTAGGTTTAACACAAATTGCGCTGCGCAGGGCTGTGAGCCATATTTGGAGCTATTGGCATACCGCGCTCAGCGTTTCGCTTCTATTTTACGCGACCCTCGCGCCAGGCTTTGATGAGGTCATCGTAATTGACCGTTTCACCCTGCGGCTTCTCATTGACCTTGGCTTTGGGCGCGCCGGGCTGATTGAGCCAGTAGGACTCGTCTCTCGGTTCGTTCAGTTTGGGACCGGCCACTTTATGCACCTTGGCCCGCTCCAGGCGTGCCATGACTTTGTCCATCTCTTTGGCCAGGTTGTCCATGGCCGAGTCCACAGTCACTTCGCCGGAAACCGCCTCGCCGACATTCTGCCACCATAGCTGGGCCAGTTTGGGATAATCGGGCACGTTGGTACCGGACGGTGTCCAGGCCACGCGAGCCGGGCTGCGATAGAATTCCACCAGACCGCCAAGTTTGGGCGCGCGCTCGGTGAACGACTCGTGATTGATATCGCTGTCGCGAATCGGAGTCAGACCTACATGGGCTTTTTTCAGGGATGTGGACTTGGCTATAGTGAATTGCGCAAAGAGCCAGGCAGCCTTGCGTCTTTCAAGCGGCGTGCTGTACATAAAAGTCCAGGAACCGCAGTCCTGGTACCCCAGCTTCATGCCCTCTTCCCAGTAGGGACCATGGGGGGACGGGGCCATGCGCCATTTGGGGGTGCCGTCCTCGTTGACTGTCGGACCCGGTTCAACCATGGTGGCGGTGAATGCCGTGTACCAGAAAATCTGCTGCGCAACGTTGCCTTTGGCCAGAAACGGCAGGTAGGTGTAGAAATCCATCCCCAGCGTGCCGGGAGGCGCGTATTTTCGGAGCCACGACATATATTTTCGAAGTGCATATTTGGCTGCCGGGCCGTTTGCACAACCGCCGCGACTGACACTGGCACCTACAGGGCGGGATTGATCATCGACACTGATACCCCATTCATCACATGGCAGTCCATTGGGGATCCCTTTGTCACCGGCGCCAGCCATGGACAGCCAGGCATCGTGGAATCGCCAACCCAAATCCGGGGCCTTTTTGCCGTAGTCGTTATGTCCGAAAACGGCTTTGCCGTCGATTTCCCGGATATGCTCGGTAAAAAACTCGGCAATGTCCTCATAGGCCGACCAGTTGACCGGTACGCCCAGTTCATAGCCGTAAATTTCCTTGAACTGCTTTTTGAAATCCTCGCGATTAAACCAGTCATAGCGGAACCAGTAAAGGTTGGCAAACTGCTGGTCCGGGATCTGATAAAGTTTACCGTCCGGTGCGGTGGTGAAAGACTTGCCCATGAAGTCATCTACATCCAGGGTCGGCAGGGTCACGTCCTTGCCCTCACCCGTCATAAAGTCGGACAGCGGCACCACATAGCCGTAGCGCCAGTGGGTGCCGATGAGGTCAGAATCGTTAATCCAGCCGTCATAGAGGTTTTCACCGGAGGCCCACTGGGACTGCAGCTTTTCAATGACATCGCCTTCCTGGATCAGATCGAAAGAGACCTTGATGCCGGTGATCTCCTCAAATGCCTGGGTCAACACCTTGGCCTCATATTCGTGCGTCGGGATGGTCTCGGATACGACCCGAATAGGATTATCCTGAGACAATTTGACAAACGGTTTGGCCGCATTGATGAAAAACTCCATCTCTTTCATCTGCTGTTCTTTGGTCAACGTCGATGGTTGAAATTCGTTATCGACCCATCTTTTGGCGGCCGCCATGTCCGCGCTCGCCGTGCCTGCGAAAAACACGAACACTACGGCGAACACACCCACCAGAATCCTCATCCTGTTTTTCTTCTTCGATATAAATCCTCTCATAGGGACACCTCCAAACGTCGGCCTTCAAATGTTATGTTCTGGTTTAAAGTCTAAATTGCCGGCGAGAAGGCCGTTAACGCCGGACGAAATTAGACCTAATTAATCCACCCTGAAAACAGTAAATTCAGGGTATAGTTTGATCTTTGTGATTATAAAAATATAGATAGATCGTAAGTTCGGTGGATTAATTAATTTCTGCTTCGCAAAGTTGTTTGGTTTTTTCAGTCTATTCAAATCGACCCGCTGCAGGCGGACATTAAATATTCAATCTTCAATTGAAAATATTCAATAATCCTCACCCCCAACGCATGACGACAATGATCCAGCCTATCGAAATAATGGATCCGATCCACAGCGCCAGATCCGTGAATCCGAGCCAGGCCAGATGGATATAGGCGCTGCCCAGCAGCCCCAGAAAGAATCGTGTACCGCGCGTTGTTGGGATCATCAGAAATCCGCGCCGTTCGATGGTCGGCGAAACTAACTCCCAGACCAGCATTCCGCAAATCATCAGGAATATGCCGATGAAAAAAATCGCCGTCGGCGTCGTCCAATACATCCATTCGAAACTCATAATTAACCTCTGGTTAATTGAAGATTTAAGATTGAAGATTGAAGAATTAAGGTATTCTGTCTATTATTTTTCGTATTGGCTGTCTTCCGTGAAGACGCAAATATTTTCGTTAACTCTTCTGCTTAAGAGAGGAGCGGTTTGACCAAATTATCTTTCATTAGATTTTCATCGATAATAAACTCCAACCAGAATGCAGATTCATCGGCTTCTTCTAATACGATACTAATTTTTGCTACGAAACTGGCATTTGATTGCGAAAAGCAGGCCGCACGATAGTTAGCTGCTACTGACGTAGAGCACCTGATAACCTGTCCTCGAATATGTTTGCCTAATGGTGTTTCCGGCAACGCCATCGCCAATTTTACACAACGATGAGCAAATTCTTTTGTCCTTTTCGTTAACTCCTCGCGGTTCATTCTAATTGATTTATATCTTGCTAATTGATTTATATCTTGATCTTCAGATGTTTAATGACAATTTAGATCGATAGCATTCCTTAAATTTTCAATCTTAAATCTTCAATCTTCAATATTTCTAAACCCTTCCCAAAGCAAAGCCTTTGGCCAGGTAGTTTCGTACGAACCAGATCACCAGTGCTCCCGGAACGATGGTCAGTACGCCCGCAGCAGCCAACAGGCCCCAATCCAGGCCCGTCGCGCTGATGGTGCGCGTCATGGTGGCCGTGATGGGTTTGGTCTCGGTAATCGTCAGGGTTCGGGCAAAGAGCAGTTCGACCCAGCTGAACATAAAACAAAAAAATGCCGTCACGCCCACCCCGGCCCGAATCAGCGGAATGAAGATCGTGATAAAAAAGCGCGGAAAACTGTATCCGTCGATAAAGGCAGTTTCATCGATTTCTTTGGGAATGCCGGACATAAAGCCTTCCAGGATCCAGATTGCCAGGGGCACGTTGAAAAGGCAATGGGCCAGGGCCACCGCAATGTGCGTATCCATCAAATTGAGAGTTGCATAGAGCTGCAGGTAGGGCAGGAGAAAAACCGCCGGCGGGGCCATGCGGTTAGTGAGCAGCCAGAAAAACATCTGCCCATCGCCCAGAAATTTATAGCGTGAAAAAGCATAGGCCGCAGGCAGGGCAAAGAGCAAGGACAACACCGTGTTCAAGCAGACATAGATCATGGCGTTGACATAAGCCATATACCAGCTTGGGTCCGTGAATATATTGATGTAGTTCTTTAAAGTCAGATCAGCCGGATAAAGGGCGAAATTGGCCAGGATATCCGCGTTGGTTCTCAGAGACATGTTGAGCATCCAGTAGATCGGAAGGATCAGAAACCCGAAATAGATGCATAGAGCGATGGTTCTTTTTTGAATCTTCATGCCTTTTCTCCCCTTCCAACATTTAACAGGGCCTGGTAGAATGCAAAACTAAACAGCAGGACAATAACGAAGTAGATCAGCGAAAAGGCCGCCGCCGGACCAAGATCAAATTGCATGGTGGCCAGTTTGACCAGATAAATGGATAAAAATGTGGTGGTGTTGCCGGGACCGCCGCCGGTCAGGGCAAAGGGTTCGGCATAGATCAGGAAGCTGTCCATCCAGCGCAGCAGGACGGCAATGGTGAGTACCCCGCGCATCTTGGGCAGTTGGATATAGAAAAAGGTGGCCCAGGCCGAGGCGCCGTCAATCCTGGCTGCCTGGTAATACGCTTCCGGGATCGCACGTAGCCCGGCATAAGCCAAAAGGGCCACCAACGGTGTCCAATGCCAGACCTCCATGGCGAGCAGGGTGATCCAGGCATAGATCGGCTTGGCCGTATGATCAAAGGTATCCTTCAATAAATCTAAGCTGTTGATCCCTACGCCGAAAAGACCGATATCCGGCCGGGTAAAGATAATCCAGATAGTACCGATCACATTCCAGGGAATGACCAGGGGCAGGGCCAGCAGCACTAGACTGGCGGAGACGCCCCAGCCGCGTTTGGGCATGGCCAGCGCAATCATGATCCCGAGGGGGATCTCGATCAGCAGGACGAGACCCGAGAACATAAATTGACGCCACAGGGCATCATGCAGACGGCGGTTGCCCAGCATCTCTTCAAACCATTCGGTCCCGACGAAAACGCTCTGGCCCGGTCCGAAAATATCCTGGATCGAATAGTTGACCACGGTCATCAGCGGGATGAAAGCGCTGAAGGCGACGATGATAAACGACGGCAGAACCAGAAACCAGGCCTTGTTATTTTCCCACTTGTCCATCAGATAAGTTCCTCATTCACTTTCGTTCGATGCTTGGAGGCCGGGAGGCTTGAAAGCCGGGAGGCACCTTGAATAAAATTGTCAGGGTTATACCCGACCCGGATAAACCGGAATTAGCCACAAAGGCATTAAGACACAAAGAAAAATGATTTTTATAAAAACTTCGTGTCTTGGTGTCTTGGTGGCGAAAATCTTTTTATTTGATAAATCCTTCGCAAACTTGATGTGATTTCAATAAATGGGCACTAAAAAAGACAGCATTCCTTAATTATTCATTTTTCAATATTCAATATTCATTTCAAAGCTCCTTGCCCACCAAACGTTCATCAGCAAACAGTTTGGTCCATTTTTTTGGAAACCTTAGCCAGGCTTCATTTGACGGTACGGCCTGGCTTTCCGGCAGACGGGCGCGCAAGGTATGTCCGGCCATTGTTACGGTCAGGATTTTGAAACTGCCCTGGTCTTCCACCGATTTAATCGCCGATGGGATACTGTTTTCAACGGCCGCGGGGTGAATCTCCAGGAACATGGGACGAATGCCGATTTCCATTTTCCCCTGGGATTTGAGTCCCAATGCGGCCGTTTCATCGTCCAACTCGATGCTGGCCCCATCCACCCGTGCCAGGTTGCCGTCCAGAGTGCAGCTTAGAAAGTTCATCCCGGGGCTGCCGATGAAAAAGCCGACGAATTTGTGCTTGGGGTTTTCAAAAAGCTCCTGGGGTGTTCCGATTTGGACAAGTTCGCCTTCGTACATCACCAAAACGCGGTCGGCAAAAGTCAAGGCCTCAATCTGGTCATGGGTGACGTATACCAGGGTCAACTTCAGCTGTTCATGGACTTCCTTGAGTTTACGCCGGAGTTGCCACTTGAGATGGGGATCGATGACCGTCAATGGTTCATCGAATAAAATGGCCGCCACGTCACTGCGAACCAAGCCGCGGCCCAAGGATATTTTTTGCTTGGCATCGGCCGCCAATCCAGCGGCTCGCTTGTTAAGATATGGCGTCAGATCGAGAATTTCGGCAACATCCAGGGCCCGTTTTTTAACTTCGCTTTCTTCAACTTTGCGGTTGCGCAGGGGAAAAGCCAAATTGTCGAAAACCGTCATGGTGTCGTAAAGCACGGGAAATTGAAATACCTGGGCAATGTTGCGTTTTTCCGGCGGCAGGTCGGTGACATCTTTACCATCGTATAAAACACGCCCTTTGCTGGGGGTCAGAAGACCCGAAATAACATTGAGCAATGTGGTCTTGCCGCAGCCGGACGGTCCGAGCAGGGCATAGGCGCCGCCGTCTTCCCATTCGTTATGGATGCGTTTGAGGGCATAATCCGATTCGTCTTTTGGATTCTTTAAATAGCTGTGGGCGATTTCATTCAGCTCGATTCGCGCCATAATAGGCTCCTATACCTAGATCTTGTAACTTAATCTTAAAATGAGTCAACTTTTTTGGACACATCTATGTCAATTTGCGTCAAATTGAGGAATTTAGGAATTGAGGGATTGGGGGATAAAATGACAAAATCAATAAATTAAAAGAGATAGAATTCCTTCAATCAATTCCTAAATTCCTCAATCCCTGAATCCCTAAATTGAACCCATGTCCAATAATCCAGCAAAATAAAACAACTCTATTAGCATCGACTACAAATTGTCGATAACGCGCCGCTAAGCATTTAGAGTATTCCGCGCGGGTGATGCAACCAAAGCGCCGGCTTCATCGAAGACAAAAAAATTGCTCGGGTTGACAAAAATGGAGACATCCGTGCCCATTCGGTGGGGATGCACACCGTCTTCCTGGATCACCAGTGGCGACCGGTCGAAGTTGACATGGATGAAGGTTTCAGATCCATTGATTTCCGACAATTCAACTTTTGTGCGAATTTCGGCATCTGCACTGCCGGTGCGGTTCAAGGACAGGTGGTTGGAGCGTACGCCGAATATATACTGCGCGGCAGGCAGCGAATCCAGATGGTCGATCAATGGAAATTCAATGTTATCACCCAGGGACGCCGTTTGGTCCCGCACCGTACAAGGCAGATAGTTGATGGGCGGATCACTGAATACTTCCGCGACTTTAGTGGTCAGCGGGTTGTGATAGACGTCGGGCGTGGGGCCGGATTGCAGAACCCGCCCCTCATCGACAACCACGACATTGCCCCCCAGCATCAGCGCTTCGGTCGGTTCGGTGGTAGTGTAAACCACAATCGCCTCGCGCTCTTCGAAAATTTCCTGCAGCTCGATGCGCAGCTCTTCGCGCAGTTTATAATCCAGGTTGACCAGCGGTTCATCCAGTAAAAGCAGCTGGGCGTCTTTAACGAGGGCCCGCGCGATGGCGATGCGCTGCTGCTGCCCGCCGCTGAGTTCCGCCGGCAGACGGTCGAGCAGTTCCTCAAGATGCAGCATTGCCGCGGTTTCGCGAACCCGCCGGTCGATTTCGGCTTTCGGCACGCCGCTGACTTTCAGCGGGGAGGCGATGTTTTTATAAACGGTGAGAGACGGATAGTTGATAAATTGCTGATAAACCATGGCGATACTGCGTTTACGGACCCAAACGCCGGTGGTGTCTTTGCCGTCTATCACGATCTTGCCACTGGTCGGCCGGTCGATACCGGCCATGATCCGCAGCAGGGAGGTTTTTCCCGCCAGAGTCCTTCCCAGCAATACATTGCGGGATCCGGATTCAAATTCTAAATTAATATTTTTGAGATGGGTTTCGCGGCCGACGATTTTGTCGATATTCTGCAGGGACAGGCCCATGAAGCGTCTCCATTATTGTAATTTGGGCTTTAACTGAAATATTATATCGATTTTCCCGCCCATTGCGGGAGTGGATTGGCCGACATTGCCGCAGTCAGCACTGCGGTATAATATTATTGAATGTTTGATTATCTGGTAGGTCGGGCAACGCTAAATCACCCTGATCTAAAGCCGCCGAATTTATTTTTGGATAGCACCATTTAATTTAACCCGCAAGTCCAAATTTGCCGGGTTGCTTAAATTTTTCATTTATCATCCCACACAGGCCCGGGATGATTTATTTCGGAAACTTAAGGACAAGGTTCACACGATTTGGATCGACAACCCCCAGAGGTACACTTTTTAAAAATAGTTGCTCTTCGATAATTTGCAAGCATTGAGATACCTGAATTAGGCCGCAATTGTTACCGAATGTAAATACGTGGGATTCTCGGTAGTTTATCCGATGCAGAGTGAACTGGTAGAAATTCAGGTATCTATAATTATTTTTAAAGTGAAGTTTAGCAAAGCGGAATCTGCCTGTTACTGAGACACCCCAACGCTAAACATTTCGGGTGGAAATTCGCTTTTAGATATGCTATCTGTGGCCGTCCGGGAGCCGAGGTTCAGGGGTTGGAGGTTGATAGGTTCAAAGGTTCAAGGTTCAGAGGTTCAGAGGTTCAAAGTTCAGGGTTCAAAGTTCAGGGTTCAAAGTTCAGAGGTTTTTAGAGGGCGGGATTTAGGCTTCTGCCGCTGGCCGCGAGCTTCCAGTCTGATCGAGGAATAAACTAACGAACATTGAACATCGAACGCTGAACATCCAACATCGAATAATGTATTCTGCCTGTCGTGAGCTTTTTTGTCGAACGGTCTAATTTAAAACAACTGAGCGACCTGTCGGGTCGTAGCCGAAGGCGAAGCCTGAAGCGATTCCACCATTCGTCAATCGACATTCGTCATTCGTCATTCGTCATTTTATGTAGAGCACCAAGAAGAAGTCAAGCAAAAAATTTCAATTTTTTTTAGGCAACACTCCACGGGTCCGATCCGAGCCGGTTCTTTGAAAATTCAATTAACCAGAGTCAATCATTGCAATCTCAGATTTTAG
>Ga0209678_1000201_pt1 | contig 24086 bp, 20 predicted proteins | sample WorMetilvaeELBA1_FD_187404 | JGI IMG/M metagenome (GOLD analysis project Ga0209678, IMG submission 187404) | Marine gutless worms symbiont microbial communities from Max Planck institute for Marine Microbiology, Germany - Olavius ilvae ELBA.1... ...
AAGAAATGGAATATAGGTTTGTAGCACAACAAATACCTCCTAATCTGTTGCACTCCAATTTACGCTATATTTATGCTCCTGTCAAGTAAAATCAACAGGTTATTCACCAGAGATCAAGAGTTCTGAATTTAGGGATTGGGGGATTAAAGGATAAAATCAATAAATTAAAAAAGATAGAATTCCTTCAATTCCTAAATTCCTAAATTCCTGAATCCCTAAATTGAACCCGTGTCCAATTTTTATGCAATTCCTTTACGTACAAAGGTTCACAGTCATTTTTTCAAACAAATTTCCGAGGTCTGACCTTATGTTCTAATTTATTTATATCGACCGAATACCTCAACTTTAGTCATTTTAGGCATTTTTCAACTTTAGGCATTTCTTTCGAATGGTTTATCTCCCGAAATATAAATTGGGCAGCCACAGGGCAATGCCGGGAAACAGCATGACGATGATCAGTCCGACCATCATCACAAGCACAAAGGGGATGATGGAGCGGTAGATATCCGCCAGAGAAACTTCATCGGGGGCCATGGCTTTCATCAAAAACAGGTTGTAGCCAAAGGGCGGCGTCATGTAGGCAATCTGGCAGGTGATGGTGTAGAGAACACCGTACCAGATCGGGTTATAGCCCAGGCTGATAACAAGCGGCACATAGAGCGGCGCAACGATGATCAACATGGCCGTGTCGTCCAGAAACATGCCCATCAGGATGTAGGACAGCTGCATCATTACCAGTACGCCAAACGGGCTGAGTCCCCATCTTTCGATAAACAGCGACTTGATCGCATGCACGGCACCCAGGCCGTCGAATACGGCGCCAAAGCAAAGGGCCGCCAGGATCACCCACATGAACATGCAACTGACGCTCAGCGTATTCTTCAAGGTCTCATCGAGAACTTTCCGGTTTAACCGGCCTTTGGCAAGAGCGGCAAGGGTCGTGGCAGTCGCACCGGCAGCCGAACATTGAACGAGACTGGTGATACCCATCAGAAAGAGTCCTGTCATGGTAAAAATAATAACCAGGGGAATGATCCCGGCCCTGAGCAGGCGCAACTTCTCACTCCAGGTTATGGTCTCCAATTCCTCCTTTGACAATGCGGGGCCCAAGTGGGGCTGGAGGCGACATCGGATATAAATGTATGCCATAAACAGGCCCGCTAACAGGAGGCCGGGAAAAACACCGGCCAGCCATAGCTGGCCGACGGGTTGCCTGGCGATCATGCCGTAAAGGACCAGCACCACGCTGGGCGGAACCATAATCCCCAGGGAACTGCCGGCCTGAATGACGCCGGTAACCATGACCTTGTCATAATTGCGCTTGAGCATTTCCGGCAAAGCGAGGCTCGCGCCAATGGCCATACCGGCCACACTCAGACCGTTCATGGCGGACACGGCGACCATCAGCCCCATGGTTCCGATGGCCAAACCGCCACTGACCGATCCCATCCAGACATGAAACATCCGGTAAAGATCGCTGGCGATGCCGGATTCCGAAAACATATAGCCCATATAAATAAACAACGGCAGCGTCAGGAGCGGATACCAGTTCAGCAGGGCAAAAGCCGCGTTAAAAGGCATCTCTGCCCCACCCTCGCCCCAGAGCAATAGCGAAAAAAGCGTGGCGACCCCACCGATGGCGCCAAAGACCCGCTGTCCGGTGAGCAGCATGAGCATCATCGAAGAAAATATCAATATCGCAATCAGTTCATAACTCATGTTATATCTTCACCCCCCTCGCCTTGGCCAGGTCCTTGAAAAATGTGGCGATGGCTTGCAACAGCATCAGCAACACGCCGGTGCCCATAATAATTTTGATAGGCGCCATATACGGTGCCCACGCGGATCGATTTTTTTGCCCGTACATTACTGCATATTCAATGCTGGAATAGGCACCGTAGAGGAGAAACACCAGGTAGAAAATCATAAAGAGACCGGTAAAAGCATCTACCGTAGCCTTTTTCTTATCCGACCAGCGGCCATAGAGCAGGTCCATCCTGACATGCCCTTTGAGCATCATGGAGAACCCACCGCCAAGCAGATAATAAGCGGCCATCGTGAATTGCGCCATCTCGACCGACCATATGCTTGACACACCAAAGAGGTTTCTGGCTATGGGTTCGTATAGCAGAATCCCGATCATGGCGAAGACAAGATACATGGAGATCGTGCCGACCGCCTTGTTAACTGCATCGACGGCGTGCACGAATTTTATTACTGCTTTAGGCATTTTAGCCCCTTTCCTTTTGTATCTTCAGCTTACCCGAAATTAAATTGAGCGATTTTTTACCCGAATTGCGCTGATGCACATTACAATCTCGCCAATGGCGGGATTATGTATCAGAAGTTCAGCGCATGTTCTGGTACAAAATCGCTCAGTAAAGTAATATTTTAAATTTTAGAGGTTTACCTTCCCCGGTTCGTGCGAGATTGAAGCCAGGGAAGGTCTCCTCTGTTATTCAATAACGTTTACTGCACGCTCTTTAGTACCGGTAAGGAGGTCCGGCATCCCTCATGGTCTGGGCATAATCCTTGAGTATTTTTACAACCTTGGCACTCCTGGGGCTCTTTTTGGCGGTCTCGTCCCAGAATTTCAGGGCGGCGTCTTCGACCTGCTTCCATTCCTCTGCAGGGATGGAGGTCAGTTCAAGTTTCCCGCCTTTGGTGCGGTAGTGTGCTTCGCCCCACCAGTACCAGTGCTGGCGGTAGTAGTGGGAGCTGTCCATTTGCAGACGGAACAATTCCTGTAAGTGCTCCGGCAAAGCGTTCCAGGAATCTGAGTTTGCATAATACGAACCGGCCCAAGCGCCCGAAATAGGATTGGTCAGATAATAGTTGGTGACATCGGCCCATCCGACCGTGTAATCCTCGGTGATGCCGGACCAGGCCACCCCGTCCAGTTCACCTGTTTGTACGGCCATTTCTATATCCTCCCAGGGCAGCGCCACCGGGATGACTCCGAACTGCTGCATGAACCGGCCGCCGGTGGGAAAACTGAACACCCTCAAGCCTTTGAGGTCTTTGAGGCTTCGGATCGGCTTGGTGGTGGCAAAGTTGCACGGGTCCCAGGCCCCGACACTGAGCCAGGTCACACCCTTGACTTCAGAAAAGGCTTCTTGCCAGATTTCGTTCAACCCATACCAGTGAAACAGCGCCGGGACATCCAGCGAATAGCGTGACGCAAAGGGGAAATAGGCGCCAAATATGGACACATCCACCGGCGCGGCGATGGAGTCGTCATCACTCTGAACGGCATCGATGGTCCCTTTCTGCATGGCTCTAAACAGCTCACCCGTGGGCACCAGTTGGTCGGCATTGTAAAGTTCGATCACCATCTCGCCGTTTGCAACCTTGTTAAACGAATCGATGGCCGGTTTACAGACATGGGCGGACAGGGCTGCACCGGCATAGGTTTGCATTCTCCACTTGATGGTCGTTTTTTTGGCTGCTTTTACAAAGGGCGCATTAACCGCTGTGGCTGCCACTGCAGCTGCTCCGATACCTGCTTTTTTAATAAAGTCGCGTCTTTTCATTTAGCGTGGCTCCTTTCATGGTGTTTTGGTTAGCGAACATTCAAATTAACTTGTCCGGCTACGATTGAATAAATTGCAAACTCTTAAGATGCCAAGATGATGGTTCATCGTCAAGGGTTTAATGCGCCACCGCATCGATATGTAGCGGTTGCGATGCAAATCAGACTACCTGTCTATACAATTTTTAGAATAAAAAAAAGCCCTATATCTAAAGCTATAGCAAAGCTGGGCCAAGCTCGGGTCAGGGTCATTATTTTCTGACTAAATATTTAAACTTTGTCAAGAAATTTATTTACTGATTCGGAATCAGATAATGGATTTTTTAGGATTTTGCATTGCAGAATTGTAGCGATGTCGCGCCATTAAACCTTTATGGATCAAGATTTCATTGGCAATTCCATCAGGCTTCGATCGACGCTGATCAATGGCTTTGCTGTAAAAAAAGGGATTGACTCCTTATATGCCCTCGTTATATCAGATTCGGTTAATCTAACAATATTGAGAATCGGCGATCAACATCCAAACGAGTATCCCCTGCCTGCCGGTTTGCAATCAATAGGGTCAACCGTTTTAAACTGAATGAAAGGGAACGAACATGAGCGACGCAACGCGCCTATTGGACCAGGAATTTACGACGGAGGTATGCCATCAGCTCTTGCCGGAATGGAAAGGCCTCGATATACGGATCACTGAGCTAAGCGGCGGAATAACCAACAAACTGTATCGGATCCGATCGGAAAAAGGCGATTACACGGTTCGGATTTACGGCGACAAGACCGACCTGTTCATCAACCGTGACTGCGAGGCCCATACGATTGAGGAAATGTCCAAAGTCGGGGTGGCCTCCAACATGATTAAGTATATGCCCGAGATCGGGGTGACCATCGTGGAATTTGTCGGAGATTCCATCGTTCTGACCAATGATCATTTTCGGGACCCATCGCTGCACTCGAAAATCGTGGCGCCGATTCGAAAAATTCATGATAGCGGGGTGCAGCTGAAAAAGATATTCAATCCGCTCGTGGAAGTCATGAAAATGTCGGCCATATTAAAAGGACTCGATGCGGAGTATCCGGAATTCGATATATCCGGCACCATCCAGCGCCTGATCAAGCTGTCGAGCATCATTAACCTGCCGGAAAGCGAATACACCCCCTGCCACAATGACCTGCTGGCGGATAATTTTATCCTGATCAACGACGATGCCCGGGACCGGTACGCTGAACCCATGTATATCATCGACTGGGAATACGGCGGAATGGCGCCCAAATACTACGACATAGCGGACATGTTCCAGGAGATCCTGGTGCCGCGGGATACGGAAAAAAGTATTGTGGCCGAATACTGCGCAGGCGACAACTATGAGCGGACCCTGTTTTTAATCGATCTGTTCAAACCCTTTCCCGATATCTATTGGTTCTTGTGGAGCCTGATTCAGCTTAATATCTCAAAAATAGAATTCGACTACTACACCTACGGCAAGGTTAAGTATGAGAATGCAGTGGGCAATTTGGAGTTTGTAGATAAGGAGTACGGGGTAGCCGTTTGATGGCTGGAGTAATACGATTGCGGATTTGGGATTGCGGATTTGGGATTTGGGATTGCGGATTGCGGATTGCGGATTGCGGAATGGAACCAATTTTAGGTTGGATATATCAATGCAAATTCAAGAATTCTAAATATAGTTGCTCTATCACTCCGGCTGGAATGTTGGAATGATGGAAGATTGGAAGAATGGGTTTTGGGATAGCACTATGTTGGTTTAGTGGCCCGTCGAAAACGGCACGCTAAATTGTAGATGTGCGATATCCTTATAATCAACCCACGATTCCATCGTTCCAAAATTCCAATACTCCATGATCGAGGCGTGTACGCAGATCCTAAAAAGTCTCACCTACCTTTCGAAAATTTCAGAAACTTCGAAACGTCAAGCCAGCACTTCGGCCAGGCAATCGAATGATCCGTTCCAGCCGAAGGCGTGGCTTTCTTTCGACTCCTCGGTCGGCAGGAAGTCATGGGTCAGGGTCAACCGCGTGGCGGATCCCACTTCCTCAAAGTCAAGGGTTACCACAGTTTCGGCGTAAACACCGGCACTGCCCTCACAGCCCTGGCCGTCCAATATCCCCGTAAATACCAATCTTTTCGGAGGATCGATTTCGCGATACTCGCCTTGATGGGTGGCGATTTGCCCGTCCGGCAGCTTCAACTCGTACTGGTACTTGCCCCCGACCCTCAAATCGATCCGGGCCGATTCAGTGGTTACACCCTTGGGTCCAAACCATTTCATCAATATCTCCGGATCGGTCCAGGCTTGAAATACTTTTTCACGCGGTGCGTTGAAATCACGGGTCAGTGACAGGGAGTAACTTTGAATATCGGTAGCTGGTAAGCTCATTGCGTGTCTCCTTCATGTGTTTTGTTAAGATATTCCGCCAAGGCATCGAATTGATCCTCCCAGAACTGCCGATAGCGGGCAATCCAGTCCGATGCCAGTTTAAGTGAATCTGACTGCAGCTGAAAACGGTGCCATTGGGCATCTTTTTTACGTACAATCAGGTTGGCCTTTTCCAACACCTTCAAATGCTTGCTGATAGCCGGCTTCGAGATCCCGAACGGTTCGGCCAATTGCCCTGCAGAGGCTTCTCCCAAAGCAAGTCTTTCGAGAATCGCCCGGCGGGTCGGGTCGGCCAAAGCAGCAAATATTGGGGTGAGGTCTTTCGTGATCATTAGTTAACCTTTTATTTAATTAACCTTAAGGTTAAATATAGAAAGCGTTAGACAATTGTCAAGGCCGGCGTAGAAAAAAGTTATTGGTTATTTGTTATATGTTATTCGGGAATAAGTACTGGGTATTGGGTATTTGGTATTCGGTGTTCGGTATTCGGTGTTCGGTATTCGGTATTGGGTATTCGGCATTTGGTACTAGGTATTGGGTACTGGGTATTGGATGCTGGGTATTCGGTATTGGGTATTCGGTATTCGGCATCAGGTATCAGGTATTGGGTGATCGGTGTCCGGTGTTTGAGATATAGGGATTGGCATTGCAGAGACAGCCGTAGGAAGAGAAGTGATGGATGATATCGGGTTGGGTGGAGAGAGCAAGCCTCCGTTGCTATTTCCAAAGCCAGGACAATTTCGAGCTTTCTAAATTTCGTGGTTTCGTGATAATAATTTTCCATTATCTGCAAAAAGGAAGTTATAGAGGTTGAGAACACAAATTAGTATTTCTTTTAACCTTTGAACCTTGAACCCTGAACCTTAAACCCTAAACCTTGAACCCTAAACCTTGAACCCTGAACCTTGAACCCTGAACCTTGAACCCTAAACCTTAAACCCTGAACCTTGAACCCTGAACCTTAAACCCTAAACCTTAAACCCTGAACCTTGAACCCTGAACCTTGAACCCTGAACCTTAAACCCATAACATATGCCATGATCTTAATCCACCCGCCGGTGGCCAAGCCCTGTGAGCCGCCCGGCGGCATTGCAAAGCTTGCCGGAACCCTCGAACACCACGGTGTCAAACACGCGGTTTTAGATGCCAATCTCGAAGGATTATTAAGCCTGATCCTTGGGCCTGCGACGGCAACCGACCGCTGGACCGTGCGGGCTTTTCGCAACCGGCATCAGCACCTGGCAGCGCTGCGCAAGCCGTCAATCTACAGCACACCGGATCGCTATCGAAGATCGGTATCCGACATCAACCGCCTGGCTGAAATGGCGGCCCGCGTAAAATCGGTTCAGCTGAGCCTGGCAAACTACCAGCATCGCGCGCTTTCTCCGCTGAGAAGCACCGATCTGCGCCGGGCGGCCCGTCATCCGGAGGACAATCCTTTTTACGATTATTTCAAAGACCGTCTTGAGACAATGTTTGACAGGGAACAACCAGGCGTTGCTGGATTTTCCATGAACTATTTGAGCCAGGCCCTGAGTACATTCGCTATGCTGGGCTTTATCCGGCGCCGGTGGCCGGAACTAACCCTGGTTGTCGGCGGCGGCTTGCTCACCTCCTGGATGCAGCAGCCGGACTGGCAAAACCCTTTTGAAGACCTGGTGGATCACCTGGTGGCCGGACCGGGGGAAACGGCCCTGCTCTCTATGCTCGGAATTCCCGGCTCCCAGGCCTCCCCGACCTCAGCCTATCGCCCCGCTTACCGGTTATTTCCCCTGGCAGACTACCTGGCGCCCGGCGTGATTCTGCCCTACAGCGCATCAACAGGCTGTTATTGGAATCGGTGTGCGTTTTGTCCGGAAAAGGCGGAAGGCAACCCTTACGTTGCCGTGCCGGTCAACCGCGTGATGGAAGATCTCGCGGTGCTGGTGCGACAAACCTCTCCCACACTGATTCATTTGTTGGACAATGCTGTCAGTCCGGCCCTGATGAATGCTATAATCAAACAGCCGCCGGGGGTTGAGTGGTATGGATTTGCCCGCATCAACCGCCATCTGGCGGACCTGGAATTTTGCAGGGGCCTGAAACGGTCCGGCTGTACAATGTTAAAGCTCGGCCTGGAATCCGGGGATCAATCCGTGCTGGATGGAGAACAAAAAGGAATCGATTTGAAGCTGGCCTCCCGGACCTTGCGAAATCTCAAAAAGTCCGGCATCGCCGCCTATGTTTATCTGCTCTTCGGAACGCCCTCGGAAACCATAACCCAGGCGCGTGCGACCCTTGAATTTACGATTAAACACGGCCAAGAAATCGATTTTCTGAACCTGGCGATCTTCAATCTGCCGCGCTTCGCCCCCCAGGCACAGCAGCTCGAGACCAATACGCTGTATGAGGGCGATCTGTCGCTTTACACGGGATTTCGTCATCCCAAAGGGTGGGATCGGAGATCGGTCAGGCAATTTCTGGATAAAGAATTCAAGCGGCATCCGGTCGTCCGCCGGATACTGCTGCAGGACCCGCCGCTGTTTACTTCCAACCATGGTGCATTTATGAAGGATCTGGGGTGATCGGACATTTGGCAATATTAGACTGATACTGCTTTCGAATCACAGTTAAATATAGATTTTGGATTTTAGATTTCGGATTTTGGATTTATGGTATCGCTGCGCTCTCTCCATTAGTAAAGAGTCCGAGCCCGGAGAGCCCAGCTTTGGTTTCACACGAACGCTGCCTCTGGCCGCCAGCGTCCAGTCTGATCAATTAAAAAACTCTAGAATTTGAAAGAAAGAGAGGAATGGATTCTTATTTTTAAAAAAAAATTTTGGACAGGATCAACAGGATCGTCAGGATAATTCGGCCTTCGGCCGAAAGGCCCCTCGCCGCAAGCGAAAAAAATCCTGATAATCCTGTAAATCCTGTCTAAATAAAAATAATTAAAATCGAATCCATTCCTCAGAAGTTTCATAAGAGCGGCGGCCTCCGGCTAAAGGACAGCCGGTCTGATCGCAAAAGAAACTTTGAAAAAGCGAATAACGAATAACGAATATCGAATATCGAATGTCGAAGTAATGTATTCTGTCTATTTTAAAAAAGACTGAGCGAAGCGATTCCACCCTTCGACATTCTATATTCGATATTCTGCGGTTCTGCGGTTCGCTTTTAATGTTTCATAGGAGAGGGGTGGATATTACCTTGGATTCCGAATGGAATAACGGAATATTGGGAATCGAAAGCGGATGCGGCTTACAGCCGCGGCATTCGACCTCGCGGCTGCAAGCCGCTCCCACACTCATTTTACCTGATTTTTCTATATAATCAGATAAAATAAAACAGACAGAATACCTTAAATCCAAAATCCGCATTCCAAAATCCCAAATATACAATCACCTCATCAATCCGAGATCTAGTTTCAAATAAAAATTGTGTGCATTTGCGCTCAGTGACGCTCAATACATGTCCGGCTCGACCTCCTGCGAATAATCAACCCCCCGCATGCCGAAGCCGTGGTGCCTTAGAAATTCTTCCCTGAGACCTTTGATATCGGCGAGCTGGTCGAGATTTTCCTGATCGACATGTTGCCAGAGACTGCGAACCTCGTCTTGAACATCGGGTCTCATCTCCCAGTCATCGAGGCGCACCCGGCCGCGGGCATCCAGCTTCAGGGCTCCCCCGCCGAACAAAAAATCCCGGTACAGGCGATCAATTTGCTGGATGCAGCCTTCATGCAATTTTTTGGCCTTCATCACCCGGTACAGCAGGGCGATATACAGCGGGACCGCCGGTATAACGGCACTGGCGCGGGTGATCAGGGCTTTGTTGACGCTGATCAGCGCGTTGCCATCGATCGCAGCCAGCAGGTTGTTAATTTCCGCGGCCTTTTGTTCCAGATCTTTTTTGGCAGCACCGATGGTGCCGTCCCGGTATAAGGGACGGGTTTGCTCCGAGCCGATGTAAGAAAACGCAACCGTCTGAAACCCCCGGGCCAGCAGATTATCGGCCACCAAGCGGTCGATCCAAAGCATCCAATCCTCGCCGCCCATCACTTTGACGGTATGGGAAATTTGCTCCGTGGTGGCCGGCTCGGCAGTAACCTCACTGACGACACCACTTAAAAAATCGACTGTCTTGGCGCTAAAGGGGCTGCCGATGGGCTTGATGACCGAAGAATATATATCTCCGCTGGCCGGATCAATCCGCCGGGGCGCTGCGATGCTGTAAATCAACAAATCGATCTTCCCGAGTTGCGCTTTAATAATCGCCAGGGTTTCTGATTTCGTCGCCTCGGAAAACGCATCGCCATTGACGTTCCAGGCCGGCAGCCCTGTGGTCCGGGCTTTTTCAACGAAGGCTTCGCTGTTGTACCACCCGGCGCTTGCAGTCCGCCCCTTGCCGGCGGGCTTTTCAAGGGCCAATCCGATCGTGGCAGCATCCGAAGCAAACGCCGACACGATTCTGGCCGCCAGGCCGTACCCGTTGGAAGCGCCGATGATCAGCACCTTGCGGGGGCCTCCAATTTTGCCGCGCCGTTTGACATAATTGATCTGAGTGTTGACCTGGGCCGCGCATCCCACCGGGTGGGCATTGATGCATATATTGCTTCGTATACGGGGATTGATGATCATGGCTTGTATCAACTCCTTTAATTAAACCGCCTTGAAAAATATTCACATCAAGGTGCTTGATGCGTGGTTCTCAGGTAAGGGAACTTGCCGGTTCTGCGCGCCGGCTGATCAATTACTGTATGCTTCGTATAATTTTTATAATATAGTTACTCAAAACGGAGCATCAAGTTAATCGGACTGAATCGAGGAATTGGTAATGCTTATAACATAGTGCGGAGTGTAGCCATGCGGTGGAATTGCCGCTGATTTTGGCGGGATGCATTTTTGAAACGGTTTTTACTTTTCGCAATCCATGCCTGCTAATTTAGGTGACCAGCGCCCCGGATCTATCCGGCCCCGGTACAGCGGAAGTTCAAGCGGTTGGTCGTTTGGTTCAAACTGGGACCAGGGTCGGTTGAGGGCCGCAGTCCCGTATTGGCGCACCCGGTCCACCTCATCCAGATTCAGCACATCGGTAAGAACTGCCGGTGACTCGCTGGGAGCTTGAGTCCGGATATTGCCCTCGGGGTCGGTGACTATACTTTGGCCGGTGCCGGCCGGTGCTGCGGCATTTACACTGGCCATAAAGACCTGGTTGAAAATTGAATTGGCCTGAAGCAGGATTTTTTCCTGGGGCCGGTCGATGGTAGAGGTTTGGGCTGGATTGATAATCACTTCAGCACCCATCCAGGCCAGGTGCCTGACGACTTCGGGAAACCAGATATCGTAACAAATCGCCAGCCCGATGCGCCCGATTTGCGGTATGTCGAAAACCGTAAATTGTGCGCCGGGCCGATACGGTTCATATGGCCGCCATGGAAAACATTTGCGGTAAGTCGCTGCGACCGAGCCCGCGGGCGATAATACAATGGCGGTATTATAAAGCGATCCATCTCGGGCACGTTCACACACAGTGCCCGGGATCAGCCAGATGCCCAACTTACGGGCGATGTGACCCAACCGTCTGGTCCGCGGCCCGTCCAGCGGCTGGGCGGCACCTGCGAGTTGCTCGGCTCTACGGTCCGGGGTCCCGCTGGCGCGGCAAAGATGGATTTCAGGATAGACCACCAGGTGCGTGTTCTGAAAATCGGCCAGCAGTTCAGCCAGTTCATTTTCAAATACCTGCAAATCATCGCCCGGTGAACGCGAAGGTGCCTGGACCAATAAAATCGGTAATAGCCTGGCCATGATTCGATTCCTCTATCCTTGCCGGACCGATCCGCCGTTGACGTTTGGCAGCCTCCTAAGCCTGATCAGCCAGGGAATTGAATATTGAAGATTGCAGATTGAATATTTAAGGAATTCTATCTTTTTTTTGACAGGATTAACAGGATCTACAGGATAACGCCCTGCTGGCAACAAAAATCCTGTTAAACCTTTTATTCTGTCTAAATCAGTTTCATATAAGATATCAGGTTTCAGCACTGCCAGTAGCTGACAGCTGAACACTATTATGAAACTACAGAGAAGGTTTCAGGTGTCAGGATTTAGTGCCCTAATTTTCTAACACCAGGAAACTCGAGTGAAACCGCGTATTTCAGAAATGTAGGGCGGGCCACTGTGCCCGCCGAAACCAGTCGGCACGGACTTCGGCGAGCTCAGTCGAGCCGTGGCCGACCCTACGCTGGCATATGAACAATGTTTCTATCATCGATCAGACTGGACGCTCGCGGCCAGAGGCAGCGCTCTTATGAAAATTTAAAAGCGAACCGCAGAATCCTCCAGAGGCGGACTGTAAGTATCGAATCCGCCGGAGGCGGAAATGATGAAGTGTGGAATCGCTTCAGGCTTGGGGCTTCGCTCTTCGAGCTACGACCCCACAGGTCGCCTTCGGCTACGACCCGACAGGTCGCTCTGACTATTTTAGCTAAATTTAAATCGGTGGAATACCTAACTTCGATCCGCCTGCGGCGGATTCGATACTTACAGTCCGCCTCTGGAGGATTCGATATTCGCTTTTTCAAATGACCGGCCGCTTGTTTGCCAGCGGCTTGGCTGACACCTGAACACTGACACCTGAAACCTTCAGATTCATAAAAGATACCAGATTTCAGCGCTGCCAATAGCTTATTTCTGATCACACCCGGACGATAAGCGCCTAATTCTCATTTTCAGCCCGCACCCTTGCCGCCAGCAGATCCAGGATGATGCGGCATCCCATCCGGGCCGTGATACCACCCAGGTCATACTGGGGGGCGACCTCGGCGATATCAAAGGCAGTATAACCCATTTCACCGACTATTTTCAGGGCCTGCAGCAATTCCCGCCCAGTCAGGCCGCCCGGCTCGGGCGCACAGGTGCCGGGCACATAGGCCGCCTCCAGACAATCCAGGTCGACTGTCACATAAACACCGGTCGTGCCATTCCAGGCGATTTCCATGGCTTCCCGGGTTACCGCCTTGATGCCGCGATCCACAACTTCATCGATGGTAAACATCCGCACCCCTTGTTCTTCAACCCAAAGACGCTCCTCCCGGGGATTGGCCGGTCCATGCATCCCGATAATGACCGTGTTTTGCGCCGAATATTCTTCAAGTTCCAGGGTGCGCGTAATGGGCGCGCAGTGGGTCAATGTTTCCCCCCCCATTTCCAGGGCCGTGTCCAGGTGGGTGTCAAACATGACCAGCCCCAGCGGCCCGCCTTTGGCCCGGGCCAGGGACGCGGCTCCCGGAATCGTCGTCGAATGCTCGCCCCCGACGACAATCGGCATCGCACCGGCCTTATAGATTTCACCGAGATCAGCTTCAACAGCCGCAAAAGTTTTGGCAGCATTACCGGGGATGGCTTTGACATCGCCGCAGTCTACCAGGGTTATGAAATCGGATATATCCAGGTCATAGTCAAAATGGTAAGGCAGGTATTGCGACGAAGCATCCCTGACGGCCCGGGGTCCGTGCGAAGATCCCGGACGGGTAATGGTCGTGTAGTCAAAAGGGAACCCATATATCGCGTGGGTGGCACCCATGGCTTTTAAATCCGCAGCATTGGGATTTACGGCCGGAGCCTGAAGAAAACTGGCGATTCCGGTATGCAACACACCGGTCCAAGTAAAACTTTCTCCCATGATGATTCTCCTCTCTCATTATTCCGCCCTGAAAATTCCACCATATAGGGTTGCCGATTGATCTTTAAAACTGAAAAGATAATCGGGTCTGTACGCCGGTTGGCGGAATAAGTTAATAATGATATTTTCAGTCATTAAATTTAATTTGTATTTAATTTTTCCAAACAAAAACAGGTCAAACGAACTATTATCTGTATACTTTTTATCTTTTTTGACTGATTCTGCAACTCATTTTCTAAACTCAGTTTTACTATTTGTCAAGTAAAATATTGCGTTTTCCATTATTTTTTTAATAAATATTAGCTGAATCTCTATTTATTTTAAAAAAAATTAGATTTTCTGTATTTTTTTCTTGACAAATTTTTAGATATTGACTTATTGTGTACTTCAATGTCATTCTTGCACTATTTTCTGCTATATTTTTATTAATTTTTAACTGTATCTGCAAAGGAGATAGTGAATCATGCAAGAAAAGACCTATAGTATTAAAGTTAATTTGGACGGTGTCGATCGCCAGATAATTGAGTTGCTCCAGGAAAACTGCCGGCGGACGAACGCCGATATTGCGCGGGCCATCGAAGTCAGTGAATCCACCGTCAAAAACAGGATCAACCGGCTGGTGGACAACGGCGTTCTGAAGAACCTGGCGATTCTGAATCCCCAGTCTCTGGGCTATCATTCAGATGTCCTGGTTGGAATTCGCGTGGCCCAGGGAAAATTAAAAAAAACCGGCGACGCGCTCAAGGCCATGAATGAAGTGGTCTACATGGGATATATTACCGGCCGCTACGACATTATGGTCGAGATTCTGCTGCATGACCCGCAGGACCTACTGGTTTTCATTCGCGACCATCTCGGCAAGATCCCGGGAATTGTTTCCACCGAAACTTTCTATGTCATGCAAAACGAAAAGATCAATTATGAGTGGAAGCTTCCAAAAGAACTTTAGGAAGAGCTTCCATCCGGAAGTAAAATCGTGTCCGGCTGAATCGCCGGGTAAGCCCAAACCATTATTTAAAGGAGGTCATGGATATGCAATCTAAATATACTAAATATTTGAAACTTCGCAGGCCCAATCCCTGGATTATAATTTTTGGCATTCTATTTGTGACGGCCCTGGTCCAACCATCTTTGGCCGACACCATCCGCATCGGGGCACCCATTCCGGTCACCGGACCGTTTTCCAGCGACGGCAAGGCCATGGAAAAAGGCCTGCGGCTGGCCGTGGAAAAAATCAATTCCAACGGCGGGCTGCTGGGGCAAAAACTGGAACTCTATATCTTCGATATCGGGGATTTAACGCCGGACAAACTGCAGGCTTCGGCGACCAGCCTGGTTGAAAAGAATAAAGTACAGGTCCTGATCAATGGATACGGCGGCATGGGTCCCGATATTCCCGCTTTCTGCCCCTACAAGGTGCCGTACATTCACAATGACGCGACCTCCAATGTGGTCGAATTGCGCAATCGCATGAAATGCAGCAACATTTTAATGGGGTCCGACCGTGATATAAACTATGGGCGTATCACCTTCGGACAGCTTATGGATTTGAACTATAAGTACCCCAGCAAACGGCTGGCCATCATCCACGGTCCCTATGACTGGGAATTGAATACAACCACCGGCGCCGGTGAAGTGGCGCAAAAAGAGGGTTGGGATATCGTTCTCAAGGAAGAAGTCCCCTACGGCATCAAGCAATGGAGCGGAATAATCAGCAAATTGCGCAGCGCAGACCCGGCGCTGATCTATCTGGAACTGCTTGATCCGGCGTCGGTCAAAGCCTTTATCGATCAGTTCATGGAAAAGCCCGCCAAAAACGCTCTTCTGTATACCGGGTATACCATGAGTGTGCCGGCTTTCGGTGAAATCGTAAAGCAGGGGATTGCCGACGGGGTGCTGGGGATGACGCTGTCGGCTCATAAACCGGATGCAAAAGGTCAAGTATTCCAGGAAATGTGGCAAAAAAAATATGATGAAAAACCGCCGTTCAGTATTGCCGCCCAGATATATGATGAATTGATGCTGTGGGCCAATGCGGCCGGGCAGATCGGTGATGTAAAAAAATATCAGTTAATCACCCAAACCATACTTGAATCACCCTACGAAGGAATCACGGGAACTTTCAGTTTCAATAATGAGCACTTCGTCCCGGCCGGTGACACCACCATTCCGTCCCACCTGCTGCAGGCGCAGGCTTCCGAGACCCAGCAGATTATGATCGGCAGCGCCAAACGGGGTGATTTTATCGTACCGCCCTGGGTCAAACAAAATTAGTTACACAGAAGGCGGCAGGACAGCAATCCCAACCCGGGCAAGCCGGAATTGAAGATTGAAAATTGAATATTTGTTGAATCGCTTCAGGCTTGGGGCTTCGCTCTTCGAGCTACGACCCCACAGGTCGCCTTCGGCTACGACCCGACAGGTCGCTCTATCTTTTTTATTTAAATCGATAGCGGTCCTAAGATATTCAATCTGGCCATGGCATAAATCATGCGCAAACATGATGTGATTTCAATAAATAGGCACTAAGCTTTTTCCAAGACTACGCTCGGAAAAAGGGGCTCCTGCGGTGCAGCTACAGCGCAATTCAAAGAATTTAGGTGTCAGGTGTCAGGTTTCGGGTGTCAGGGAACCGAGTTGCTAAATCCTGACACCAGAACACTGACACCTGACACCATCCGTAACTTACAACATGTTGTCAGAAAAATCCTGCTAAGGGCCTAATAAGTATTTATAGTATGTGGGGCAACGATTATTATGTTGAAAAACAATAGCATAGAGGCATCAAATCAACCTGGAGTTTCCGCCGAATCAATTTTGGCAGTGCAGCATGTCACCAAAAAATTTGATGCGATCGTTGCCTTGAATGATCTGACGTTTGAAGTCAGACCGCATGAAATATTAGGCATTGCCGGGCCGAACGGCGCGGGCAAAAGCACCCTGCTGAACGTATGCAGCGGTGCGCTGGCACCCAATGCCGGAAGAATTGTATTTGATGGGCAGCGGGTCGAGGGCCTGCCGCCCCATCGAATGTGCCAAAAGGGCGTGGGCCGTACATTTCAAATACCCCAGGTTTTCGAATCACTGAGCGTGGAAGAAAATGTCAGGATCGGGGGAATGTTCGGCGCCTCGCAAAAGACCCAACATGGCGCAGCACCGCCGCCTTCCATAGGATCAATCTTGGAAATGACAACGCTGACACGTCACCGTAATCTACCGGCGGGTAAGGCGGACCTGCTGACACGCAAGTTGACCATGCTGTCGGCAGTGATTGCCACGCAACCCAAACTGGTATTCATGGACGAGCCGCTGGCCGGATTGAACACCACCGAAACCGACCGGTTCAGCTCCCTGATTGCACAGCTGCATGGCCGGCTGGGGATCCCGTTCGTCATTGTCGAGCACAAAATCCGCGCCCTATCGAGTCTCTCCGACCGGCTGATGATTATCCATTTCGGCAGCTGCATTTGTCTGGATATCCCAGAGGTTGTCGTTAAGGATCAGCAGGTGATCGATGTCTATCTGGGGTTGGAATACAATGCTTAGAGTAGATAAAATCGAGGTGTTCTACGGGGATTTCCACGTTCTGCACGCCGCGTCGCTGCAAGTCGAAACCGATGAAGCGGTCGGAATTGTCGGCGCCAACGGTCACGGCAAGAGCACGCTGCTGAAAGCCATCTGCGGCTTGATTCCGATCAAGGCGGGCGAAATGGTTTTCGACGGCCACCGGATAAACGATCTCAGCGCACCCCAACTGGTCGAACGGGGCCTGGTGTACGTAGCCGAGGATCGCCGCTTGTTTCTGGATATGACGGTGAAGGAAAATTTAATCCTCGGTGCTTACCTGCCGGCCGCTCAAAAACAGAAGAGTCAGAATCTGGCCCTGGTATTCGAACTGTATCCACGTCTCCAGGAAAGGCAGAATCAGCTGGCCCGGACACTGAGCGGCGGAGAAGCACAAATGCTGGCACTGGGACGGGGATTAATGTCGGCTGCCAAGTTCATGGCAATTGATGAGCCGTCTCTGGGATTGGCGCCGAACCTGGTTCATGAAATGCTGCAAACGATCAAACGGGTCAACGACGCCGGCGTCACCATTTTGCTTGTCGAACAAAACCTGGCGCAACTGGATGACTTCATCAGCCGTGTGTATCGTTTGGAAGAAGGCCGGGTTGTCGATCAAGGTGCGTCAGCCGGAACCCGGGGGGAGTTGCTTTAGGATGCAGCAGTTTATTGAAATTCTGTTAAGCGGGATCGCCCAGGGAGCCGTGTATTGTGTTTTTGCCCTGGGGCTTTCCCTGGTTTATGGAATTGCCAGGGTGCTCAATTTTTCCCATGGCTCCTTGTACATGACCGGGGCCTATATGGCCTGGATATTTTCAGCCGGCTATTTCAATTTCAGCTATCCGGTAGTTTTCATCATCCTGATCCCGCTGCTGTTTTTCATCGGTGTCTTCCTGGAGCGATTTTTTATCCGGTCATTGCGCTGGAGCCCGAATTGGAAAATGACGACCATGATGGTCACCCTGGGCGCGGCCTTTGTGCTGGACAATTTTAACTTAATTGTATTCGGTCCCGAAGAAAAACTCCTGCCCCAATTTTTTGAAGGTACCGTTACCGTGTTGGGGGTTGTTTTATCCTACCACCGCATCATGATTTTCGTCGTGGCCCTCACCATTGTCATTGGGCTCGAGTTATTGCTGCACAAGACCCGCCACGGGCAGGCCATGCGCGCGGTCGCCCAGGATATGCAGGGTGCGAGCATGATCGGCATCAACGTCAACAAAGTGTTCAGCTACACGTTTGGCCTGTCGGTGGTGCTGGCCGGCATCGCGGGTGTCTTGCTGGCGCCGATCTATTTGGTATCGCCACTGGGCGGTTGGGCGCCGTTTCTCAAGGCGTTTGTCATCGTGGTATTCGGCGGCCTGGGCAGCACGCGCGGCGTATTGTATTCGGCGTTTATTCTGGCAATCATCGAAGCTTTCGTCATATTTGAACTGGGAGCAACCTGGACCATGCCGGTCTGGCTGCTGACGCTGCTGGTTGTGCTGATGTTTCGCCCCCAGGGTCTGCTGGGAGTGTGGGCGAAGTAGAAAGATCTTTGGATTTGAATAAGTGAGGAGCGACGCGATGAGCCAGAAAAGCTATTGGATCGGGGTGGTCATTTTATTCCTGCTCGGATTTTTTATCAAAGAAAGCTATATCTATCATGTGCTGATTCTCTGCTTTATCTGGACCATTGTCGTGGTTGGCTGGGACCTGGTCCTGGGGTATTGCGGCATTCTCAATTTTGCCCAACTTGTATTTTTTGCGGCGGCCGCCTACCTGACCGGGATGATGTCGATCAATCTGGGGATTCATCCGATCCTGGCTTTTCTTTTGAGTGCTGTTTTAACAGGTGCCATCGGTTTTCTGGTGGCATTGCCGTGCCTGCGCCTGCGAGGCGAATATGTCGCACTGTTCACTTTCGCCGTGCATCTGGCCCTGCCGGCGATCATCAGCCAGGGTCGATCCATCGGTACCGGCGGAGCGACCGGCTTAATGGGCATTCCGCCGTTTGAAGTTTTCGGTTATGCGATCACGGCCATGGAGAAAATACAATGGTATTTTTTGACGTTTGCGATCGCGGCCCTGATTATCTATGTGGTGTACGTAATCATGCTGCCGGGCAAACTGGGCATGGCATTTATTACCCTGCGCGACTCAGAAGAATTTGCCAAGTCCCTCGGTGTGAACGACTACAAATATAAGCTGATTGCGTTTACCTTTTCGGCCGTGATTACCGGGGTCGCCGGCGCTTTATATGCACATTATGTCAGTGTCGTCACCCCGAAGATATTGGGCAATGAATTCTTCTTGATGGTTATGCTGATGCTGTCGGTGGGCGGTACCGGAAAATTTCCGGGGGTCGTGCTGGGCGCTTTTATCATCACCATCGGCAATGAAATTCTACGCGACGCCGGCCAGTATCGTCTTTTGATACTGGGCATCTGTGTCGTATTGACGATTCTGTATCTGCCCAACGGGATTGTCCAGCTGCGGGATCGGATTAACTTGAAAAATATGCGGGGGATAAAGTATATTAAGACGTTTTTTTGAAAATCCGCATTTTTCGATACCAATAAAATATTTGGGATTTTAGATTTTGGATTTTGGATTGGCGGTTTCGCTTCGCTCTATCCATATTTTAATTCGGAAAGAATTCCTTAAATCCAAAATCCGCAATCCAAAATCCAAAATCTAAAGTATCACACCTTTCTCCTGCATAAACTCCGCAAAGCTTTCGCGCCGGGGAATTTCAAATTCGATATCATCCAAATTCCCGGCAATGGGAAGTCGGCCATAGGTATGACAGGCGGCCACCGCCGCGTGAATGTGCTCCGCCGGAGTATCCGCCGGAATCTGGTTGAGGTGAATCAGACAGCGTCCGTCCCGGGCCATCCGATCAAGGTAGAGCTTGATCCGCTCCACGATGGCTTCGACCGGCCCATTTTTAAGAAGTGTGGCATCGACACCGGCCGTCACGGAAACATCGTGCCGCTTCGCAAAATCCTTCACCCGCTGCGGACCGACCTGATAGAGGTCCGGATCGAGCACGCTTAAGGAATCGGGGCAGCATTGAAGTTTTTGGGCAAAAAACCGCTCCGGGTCGCGGCTTTTGGCATCGCCCCAGTTGCCCCGGGTGATCAGCCGGTCGCCCAGCCTCTCGCGCAGCCGCGCGGTGTAGGCCACAACATATTCATCCATCATATCGAGCGTGATCATGGGTGGTGAGGCCCAGGCGTCACGCCCGTCTAAAATCAGTTCCGGCATACCGACATCGCTGCGCATCACTTCAAGGTGGGGGATCAGGACCTCGTCACACAAAAATTTAAACAGGCGATGCACAAAATCCGGCCGCTCGAACATATCCGCCACCAGGTTCTCGTAGCCCCTGATGTTAACCGCCAGGCTGAAGGGGGCGGTAAAAAAAGCACGCTCAAGTTTGCCTGTCATATCCCGGTAATGTTTGTTGACCTCCAGGACCCAGGGCATCCGGCCCGACTTATAGGGGTCGGGCGGCCTGAGACGGTCCAGATCCGTCGGGCTTTCAATCAGGGGCCGGGTGCGGTCGGCGTCGGGAATTCCCCCCGGGTGATACACAACCGTCTGCCCCAGGGCTTCGGCTTCGACATTATAAACGTCCCAGAAATTGATGGGTGCGTCGACCCGGTAGTATTCGCTGACGAGCAGCTGCACCCGGGCGAAGGCCGCGGCATCGGTGAAAAAGCGCTTGGATGAGATGCCGGCCAGGTGCGCCGAATGGTCGTTGCTCTGGGCTCCGATGACAATATGGTCGGGTTCAATGGCAGCAGGCATTTTATTCTTCCTCTTTATTAACGGTAAGAAGCATCTTTTATTATCGTTTCCAGCTGGGTGATGTAGTCCGCCGGCAAAGGAATTGACATCGCGCCGTCTATAATCGGCCGCGTATAGGACAGCGGCGGCGAATGGGGTCCCCCGGGATCCGGGATAATGGAAGTATTGGCGGGGACAGGCGCATCATTATCGTCCCAGATCGTGATGTCGGTTTTGGCCCAAAGCCCCTTGTCGTAGCCGGACACCTTATCAAGGTGTTGGCGCTCTTCCAGCGGCATTTTGTATAAGAGACCATACATTGTGTTGGCGGGTTCTATTATCAGAGTGCAACCGCCGGCGGTGGGATCCGGGCCGCAGGCGGCAAAACCCAGGCGATACCCCTTGAGACGATAAACCCCCAGGGATTCAGCCGTCGGGCAATATTTGTGAATTTCATCAATTTCCAACAACGTTCCATAGGCAAAATAAATCGCTTCATCGCTGTTAATGTCTATCTCACTCATCGCGCCAGACCTCCTTTACGGTTGGGGCATGCTCAACCCCCATTGAGTTAATATCAATCCTTACTTCTGTCCAACCAGGTTCTCGGTTCTACCGCCAGGGCTCTCATTTTATCAACACGATCGATATAATGACAGGCTGCTTGATGGTCGGGCCCGACACCGGTTAGAATCGGCGTTTCGGCCCGGCAGCGATCGGTTGCAAATGGGCAGCGTGAAGCAAAGCGGCAGCCTTTGAGTTCTCCTAAAAGACTCGGTGGTACGCCGGGAATGGAAATCAACTCGAAATTGCGGTCCCGGATATTGGGAAACGCGTTTTTCAATCCCATGGTGTATGGATGACAGGTGTGATTGATCACTGCACGCATCGGGCCGATTTCCATGATTCGGCCACCGTACATAACGGCAATATCGTCACAATTCTCGATCACCAGCGCAATGTCGTGGGTCACGAGCAACAGGGAAAAGCCGATCTTCGCTTGCAGTTTTTTTATGTTTTTGAAAATCTGGTCCTGCACAATAACATCCAGCGAAGTCGTCGGTTCATCGGCGATGACCAGCGATGGTTTCAGGATAAGACTCATCGCAATAATGGCCCGCTGCCGCATACCGCCGCTATATTGGTGTGGATATTCTGAGAATCGCCCGATGTCGATGCCGACCAGTTCAAACATTTCTTCCACCTGCTTGCGGGCGGACTGTTTATCCACCTTGCGATGGGCGTTGATGGCTTCGGTGATCTGGTACCCAACCGTATACACCGGATCCAGCGCATTCATGGCGCTTTGGGTAACCATGGAGATCTCATTCCATCGAATGCGGCTCATTTGATCCTCAGCCAAAGCGGTCAGTTCCTGGTCCTTGAAACACACTTTGCCGTCAGCAATAAACCCGTTTTCCGGCAGGACACCAATGATGGACTTGAGCAGGGTTGATTTGCCGCAGCCCGACTCGCCCACCAGCCCAAAGCTTTGGCCGGCTGCCAGGCTGAATGAGATATTCTCTGTGCCGGTTACGTCCCCGTTTTGGGTGCGGTAAATGGTTTTTAGATTTTCTACTTTTAGCAGGGACATGGAATCAGTAGTCATTATTGCGTCTGTAAAAGATTTTCGTTTATGGCCCGGCACTCCAGCACTCCAGCACTCCAGCACTCCAGCACTCCAGTACCCCAATCTTCCATCATTCCGCATTCCGCAATCCCAAATCCGCAATCGTATTACTCCATCACTCCAGTTCTACAATTCCGATCGGCCTCCCTTACCAGCGTTTGAGCCGAGGATTGATCATCTCCTCATATGCCCGACCGATAAAGTACACCGCCGTTACCAGGATCATGATGGCCGCACCGGGCGGGATGACCCACCACCAGGCTTTATAGGACATCTCAGAAGCAAAAGCGCGGTAGATGATCGTCCCCCAGCTCAGCACATTCGGATCCCCGAAACCCAGAAATCCGATACTGGCTTCCGTAATGATGGCCCAGGCCAGTGCAAAGGCAACATTGACCAGGGCTATGGGTAATATGTTGGGGGCAATCTCGTAATATATTATCTTCAGGCTGCTGGCCCCTGATATCCGGGCGGCATCGACAAAGGGCCGCTCCCGCAGGGACAGCACCTGGGAGCGGATAACCCGGGCCGTTGAGCGCCACATGATGATTGACATGGCCGCAATAACCGTAAACATGCTCTCCCCGGTCAGCGACAGCACCACGATAATGAAGGGCAAAAAGGGAACCCCCATAAATATATCGGTAATCCGCATCAGAAGATGATCGATCCATCCGCCGTAATAGCCGGCAATCAATCCGATATTGACACCGATCAAAATAACTCCGATCGCGGTGCACAAACCGATGATCAGCGCCGGACGCGTGCCCCAGATCAACTGGCTGAATACATCCCGGCCGAACAAGGTGGTGCCCAATAAATGCTCGCCGGACGGCGGGTGGAGTTTTTTTAGCCGCTCGGAATCATCATAGTTTTTTTCCATTGGCTCATAGGGTGCCAATACCGGCGCCAGCAGGGCAATACCGACACTGAGGGCAAAAACCAGCAAACCGAAACCGCCGAGACGCGATGAAGCCACCAGCCTGAAAAAGTTAAATACCACTTTGTTATCTCCGTTTAGCGGATATAAGTACTCTAAGCTTTTTCCGAGACTGCGCTCGGAAAAAGGGGCGCCTGCGGTGCAGCTACAGCGCAATTCAAAGAATTCAGGTGTCAGGTTTCGGGTGTCAGGGAACCGAGTTGCTAAATCCTGACACCTGAACAATCGTGTGAAACTACGTCTATATTAATCCCAAATAGGGTATTTGAATCGTCCTCGTCGTCGTACTCGTACTCGTCCTCGATACTAAAGGCGGCCCAAAAACTTCGAGGACGAGGACGAGCACGAGTACGAGTACCAGTACGAAACCCAAAATGGGCTTATGAGATAATACGTGGGTTCGGCACAGTTTCATATTTGATCAGACTGGCCGTCTTTTTTGGACAGAGGCAGCGCTCGTGTGAAACTGGTACCATTACGAGAGATAGATGCTGGGCAGGTGAGCGAGCCCGAAGGGTGAAGCTCGCTCGCCTGCCCAACTCTATAACTCGGGCGGTCACTGTAAATTTTTTGGGTAGCCAGAGATAT
>Ga0209678_1000202_pt1 | contig 23970 bp, 16 predicted proteins | sample WorMetilvaeELBA1_FD_187404 | JGI IMG/M metagenome (GOLD analysis project Ga0209678, IMG submission 187404) | Marine gutless worms symbiont microbial communities from Max Planck institute for Marine Microbiology, Germany - Olavius ilvae ELBA.1... ...
TTTAGAGAAAACGCTGCTAAATATTGATTTGCTATTGTTCGCCATCGTTTTGAACGGCAGTAATTTAATGAGTGATAATTAGCGGCCGGGCTAACTGGAAAAACGGCCACTTTTCGTTCAGGCACTAATTAAATTCCCTACGTTGCAGAGATCGAATACCGTAGGGTGGGCTGTGCCCACCAAATGCTTCCTAGCTTGGCGATTTTCGGTGGGCAGAGCCCACCCTACAGTAATTAAGATTCATACTATTTCCTGTCGCCTTTGAAAACTCACCCCCCCTGAAAGCTAGCGGGGTTTGTTACCGGGCATTTGCTGCTCTTCGATGGTTCTGAGCGCGGCGGCGGCCGCCGCTTCTTTCTTTTTTTGATCGGAAGTTGCGGATGCGGTTTTCTGGTCGGGGTCCTGACCGTTTGACTCCGAATCGCCGGATTCCGGCGGGAAATAAACCGTTACGTTGCGATGGGCAAACTCGATGCCGTTTTTTTGAAATGCTTCCTGGATACGCCGGTATACCTCGCGCCGGATGACAAATTGCTCACCGGGGACACACACGAACTTCACCCGCATTATCATGGCCGAGTCGTCCATTTCCCTGACCCCCTGGGACTTTATCTTATCCAGTAGACCCTGGCTCAGTTCTTCATCCTTTTGGATCTCTTTGCTGATTTTTTTGATTATCTTCCTGACTTTTTCGACATCCGTATCGTAACGGACTCTGAAATCCAATTTCATGATAACGTAGTCCCGTGTATAATTTGTAACTGACTTCATATCGCCAAATGGAACCGTTATCAGCATACCGCGCGGGTGACGGAGCCTGAGGGAGCGCACGGAAATGTGCTCAACCCGGCCTTTCATCGTGCCGACCTCAATATAATCTCCAACCCGAAACGCATCATCCATCAGAAAGAAGATGCCTGCGATAATATCCCTTACCAGCGTCTGGGCGCCAAATCCGATGGCCAATCCGATGACACCGGCGCCTGCCAGCAGCGGACCGATATTTATGCCCATGGATGAGAGCAGAAGCAGACAGACGACAGTCAGGATAACCACCATTAAAAACTTGCGCAGCAGCAGCAGCAAGGTTTCCCGGCGGGAGCCACCAGCCCCCATTTCTTCCTGCCAGCTTTGTTGTGCCGGTACTTCTTCATTTGTTTCTTCTACCATCTTGTGCTGGATCCGGGATTTCATAACCTCCCACAAGACAATACCGGCCAGCAAAAGTATAAAAATCTTTTGCAGTGTATTCTCGACAAACGCCAGCATGGATCCGGTGATGTTGACGTGCTCATGCAGCACATACCTGACGAGCATGACCATCCCCGCGGCAGCTAAAATAATTAAAATCCATCCGACAAATTTCACACCCGGGGAACCCTTAGCAGTCCTTCGATGCCACCAACGAACGGGTATCCAGACAGCCAGCAAGCCGAAGAGCGGCAACATTACCAGGGCGACCCATTGCCAGAGCGGCTGTTTGAAGTAAATGGCTGTTGACCAGGCCGGCAACCAGCGGAACCACTTTGGAGGCAGCAGCAGTCCGGGAGTTGTCGTATAGAAATTCAAAAAACCATAGCTTAAATCGCCACTTGGCTTGTATGGAAGTTGCTTGATTTTCTCGTAGAACTCATCCAGCCTGGCCACCGTCGCTTCGTCAAAAAGATATTCGTCCCGGCGGAGACCTTCTTGAGCTCTGGCAATGACGATTGCCGTATTCGGTATTCGCCAGCGATCCAGTTCCACAACTTTTTCCTGCTCTTCCTCAATTTCGATGGCCCTGGCGTCCGGGATTTTTTCAAAAGGCGGAAGCTCAATCCGATCGAAAATTTCCTTGAGTTTGATGGCTCCCTCGTAACCAACATCTTGCCTGAGATCATCCGGCACTGCGTTTAAGTTCAGGCAGAATGCGCTGCGTTGCAACAGAATTTCGGCCTGGTTTTCCATTTGCGTAATTGATTCTGAGGTGAACAGACCGGGGTCTTTCATATTTTCCTGATTCGCAGCCATCAACATGGCATAGGCTCGGTTAATATTATGCAAAAAGCTTTGCAGGACAGCCCTCGGGCTGGAGGTATCCGGTGGTTTGAGAGGATTATTGACAATATCCTCTTTAAGCGAATCATCGCCCTTTGATGTTTCCGGTGTCTCGGCCTCAACCGAAGTTGGATCCTGGGCCCCGGCACTGGCGGCTAACAGTGCTGTCGTTAACAGTAAGGCAAGTAAGAGGGCGGCTGCTTTAAACACTTTCATGGGACCTCCACTGGTTTATTCGAAACTTTGGTTGAATCTTGATTGTCCCGGCCGGGGACTTTGACCCGGAAAAAAATGCCGTACAGGGCTGGAACGTAGTTGAGCGTGAACAGGCTGCCGATGCCCAGCCCGAAAAACATCACGGATGCCATGCCGTAAAACAGCGGATCGCGGTTGATGATCAGCGGCGAGAAACCCAGCATGGTGGTCGAGACCGACAGCAGGATCGGCCTGAAACGGCTGATGGCCGAATTGACTACGGCATCATAGGGTGTCTGCCCCTCACCCCGGTTCTCTTCGATTTTGTCGATCATGACGATGCCGTTGTTGACTATGGATCCGGCCAGGGCCAAAAGCCCCAAAATGACCATAAAACCGAAATCCGCCTGCATGGCTGTCAGGCCGACTACCGATCCCACAATGACCAGCGGCATGGTTAAAATTATGATGGCGGCCCGCCGGATGGAGTTGAACTGCCACACCAGCAAAAATACGATGCCGCCGAAACAGGGCAACATCCATTTTGCCAGATTCTTCTGGGCCTTGGCCGCGTCCTCCAACTCGCCGCCGACCGCCCAGTGGTGGTTTTTGGGAAATTCCATGCCGTCCAGGGTCGGCTTGAGGGCGGCAAAGATCTCGGAAGCCTTCAGCACCTGGTTCTTGGCGCTGACCGTGATGGTGCGCTCCTGGTTGTAGCGCATGATGCGGTTCAACTCGCCGACGGAGTATACGTCGGCCACCTGGCTCAACGGCACGCTGTCGCCGGAGTCCGTGCGGATGCCGAGGGTGCGCAGGCTATCCGGGGATTCCCTTTCAGTTTCGATTCCACGGCCGACAATGGGGATTTGAACATTGCCCTGGCGGAAATCGGTGGTTCTGGCGCCGTCCACAAAGAATTCCAGGGTGTCGGCCACAGCCTTCGATGTGACCCCGGCGCGGCGGGCGCGGCTCTGATCGACATCCGCCTTAACCGTAAATACCCGGTTGTTCCAATCCTGTTTGATGTCGATGGTGCCGGGGATATCGCGCAGCGCGGCCATTACCTGCCCGGCATGATCTTGCAGCAGGTCGATATCGGAACCGCTGAGTCGGACTTCCATCAGGCCGGTTTCAGTGCCCCCCAGCCACATGGCCTTTACCCGGCCGCGGACATTGGGGAAATTGATCAGCAGGTGTTCTCCTGTACGTTGAACCAGTTCGGCCACCTGATCGCCGGTCTCGGTATTGACGATTAAAAAGGCGACGAACGGATCGGGGTCCAGCGGCGAGAGGGATAGGAAAAACCGCGGTCCGCCGTTGCCGACATAGCCTATGGTTCCGGTGATTTCCGGGTTTTCCTGTTTGTCCTGCAGCCAGGCGCTGAGTTTTTTCACGGTCCGGTCGGTTTCCTCGATGCGCGTTCCGGCGGGCAGGTCGAGATAAATCAGATATTGGTTGCGGTCCCCGCTCGGGAAAAAGGCCTGAGGTATAAACGTCAGCGCATACACCGCGGCCACGAACGCGCCGCCCGTAACGAACAACACTAAAAACCGAAAACGCAGTGATAATTCCAGGATCCCGCGATAGATCCGGTAGAATTTTCCCTGATACGGATCGCTCGCCGGCTGCTTGTCACTGCCGCCGACCGGTTTGGTTTTCAAAAACCAGTAGCACATGCTGGTGGACGAAAACATGGAAAAGAACCACGACCCCAAGAGCAGTATGATCATCACCGAACCCAGCGAGGAGGTGTAATCGCCCGTTTGTCCGATTTGAAGCAGGATCGGCCCGAAGGCAAACACGGTGGTCAGCGTGCTGGTCAGCAGGGGAATGGCCAGGGAGTTGCCGGTCTTTAACACGGCGTCCTTGCGCGGCATTCCCGATTCCATATTCACTTTGATGTCGTCAGATACCACAATGGCGTTGTCCACGAACATCCCCAGGGCAATAATCATCGTGGCCAGGGACATGCGCTCCATGTCGATGCCGAAGGCGTACATCGTCAATATCCCGAAAAGCATGACCAGGGGGATAAACGATCCGACGATCAACCCGGTACGAAGCCCCAGCAGCAGCATGACCACCACCAGCACAATTACCACACTTTCGACCACATTGATCACCATGCCGCTGACGGCCTTTCTGATAAGTTCGGGCTGGTAGGTGGCAAAGTCGAGGACATAGCCCCACGGCAGGGAGTGTTCGATCTCGGTGACCTCATGCTTTAGCCGCTCACCGAACTCAACTGCATCGATGCCGCTGAGGATAAAGATGCTCAGGACAATGGCCTGATGGCCGTTGTAATAAGCCGGGTTATTAACCGGTTCGACGTAGGCCCTTCTGATGGTTGCGATGTCACGCAGCGGGATGGTGGCCTGGCTGCCGGAAACCGGGATCAGGACCTCTTCGATATCACTTTTGGATTTGAACATACCCTGGGTTTCCACGATGAGCTCCACATCGTTGAGGTTTATCCTGCCGCCGGGCAAAAGAATATTTTGCTCCTGCAAGGTTCGGGTGATATCGGCGATATCGATTCCGAGCTGCGCGATCCTGGCGTTCGAAAGCTCAAGGTAGATGCGCTCATCCTGCACGCCGGTGAAGTCCACCTTCATGATCCCCTTCAGCAGGTTGAGGCGCTCTCTGATCTGACGGGCGGTTTCATGCATTTCCGCCATGGAAAATCCATCTGTCCACAGCGCGATGGTGGCCACCGAAGTATCGCCGAAGGTGTCGTCCACCATCGGTCCCAGCGTGCCTTCCGGCAGCTCGGATTTGACGTCATCCATGCGGTTGCGCAGCAGTTTCCAGGTGGCCGGGAGGTTTTCGGAAGGGACTTCATCTTTGATGGTCACATGAATCAGGCATTCACCGACTTTTGAGGTGGAATCCTTGATCTCGTCGACTTCGCCCATGCTGCGGATTTCCTCTTCGATAGGCCGCGTAATCAGACGCTCGACCTGCTCCACCGGCATGCCCGGATATTTGGCCGACACCACCGCTTCGCGAATGGTAATAAACGGGTCCTCCAGCTTGGGGAGTTTTACAAAGGCAAACATGCCTCCGACGGCGACCAGCATGATGGTCATAATGACGGTTCGAGAATTATTCAGCGCAAATGCGGTGATCCCTTTCATAATCGACTCCTCTATCGACGGGCTGGTCTCTGCAATTTAATCGTCGAAATGTTTCTTCTCCGGATAATCACTATTTAACCGTTCAAAGGTTCAGGGTTCAACGTTCAGGGTTAAGAACAATGAAATCATCTAATATATCTAGGCCTCAGAATATTGCTATTTTTTTCAGCATAGAATCCTGACCCGGAGGGCCGGACTTTGGAGAACTTTGAAGAAACTGATGATTTTCTCACAAGTGCGTATCCCAAAAGCAGTCTAATGATCATACTGACCGCCTGATTCCCCGAACCTCTGAACCTCTCTGAACTCCTGAACCTCTGAACCTCTGAACCTCTGAACTTCTGAACCCTAATTTTGCTCCATCAGTTTGACTTTCAGACCATCGGCTAAAAAACTAACACCGGCCACAGCAACTATATCGCCGGCCTTCAGACCCTCTTCCACGAGTAAATCTTTATTCTTTGTACCGCTGTAATGCACCGTGGTTTTTTTGACGGTCGATGTGCCCGGGTCATACACAAAGGCAATCCCCTGGTTTTTCTCCGATTCCGGCAGGATGGCCTTGATCGGGATCACGTAGCCGGGCTTCCGGCTTTTGTCTTTGATTTCAAGACTGGCTTCGGCGGTCATGCCGGGTTTGATTTTTTCATTCGGGTCAATCAGTTCCATTTTGACCGGAAAAGCGTTGGCTTTGACGGCGGCGGAACCGATATCGGTAATTCGGCCTTTGACGGACTCGTCCGGCAGGGTCGGAAAAGTGATCGTCCCCTCATCCCCGGTGGTCAGCAGGTCGACGTTGGTCTCCGGTATGGCCAGTTCGACCTCCATTTTACCCGTAGCGTTGATTTCGAGAATTTTCTGGCCGGTCTTTACCTCCTCATTCGGTTCAACAGCCCGCCAGGCGATGGTGCCGTCGTAGGGCGCAAACAGTTTCGTTTCTCGCAAATTGCGCTTGGCTTGATCGAGTCTGGCTATATGAAGATTTACCGCGCTGCGTGCGGATTTTAATTCATGCTCTGCCACTTCCACAAACCTTTGGGCTCCCGCACCCTGTTCGAATATCCGCTTCTGGCGCTCGTACTCGGCCTTTGATTTGCCGACATCGCTCCGGGCCCTTGTCAGCATGGCCTCGACTTCATCTACTTCTAGCTGGAAGGGCTCCGGATCCAGTGTAGCCAGTAGTTGATCCTTTTTCACGCGGTTGCCGATTTCCACTTCCACAGTCACCACCTGTCCGCCCACCTGAAAACTGAGCCCGGAAGAATCGACCGCGGCCACGAGCCCGGAAAATTTATATGTCATTTCGGCCGCCTGTTCCTTGACGGTAACGGTCTTGATGGCCCGGATAACCTCGACGACTTCCTGCTTTTCCTTGCAGGCCGTCAAGGCGACTGAAATGCAGAACAGCCCCAGGATTCCGTTTATTATTTGTTTTTTCATTTCCAACCTCCCTTAAATATGGATGGATTAATTATCTATTTTCCAGTTTATAAAACATGTCCGGCCTGTATACATTAAATAGAATCGATTTTGCCAGAATAAATTATTGCGTGGTTTCAGTTTTCAGGTGTCGGTAAGGACCGGTCCATGAACAATCAGCTGTCTGCCAATTCGCCCACAAGCGCTTTGACGCCCTCGAGGTCGAAATCATCGGCCAATCGAACCAGCTTCTCGCCGAAGGGCGTTGCGGCAGCCGAGTCGGCTATCATTTCCTCAGCAGCCGATTTTATCTCGATCACATCCCCCATATCGGCGGCCGCCCGGATGCGGTCGGCAAACTTTTGAGCCAACTCCGGGGAGGCAAAAGACAGTTCGTCAGCGGCGGGCTCGAAGGCCCGCTCTCCGGTCCCGGGCGTCAGGGTTTGAACAGCGTCCAAGGCTTGTTGGAGAGCCGTTTCCAACTGCTTCGACATTCGGTTCAGTTCTTCTTCAGAAGCCGTTTCCGCAGTCCGTCCTTTAACCAATTTTTCCATATTCACGGCTGCTGCCTGGAGCTCCGTGGCTTCCAGATTACCTGCCAGTCCCTTCAGGTTGTGAACCAAGCTGTGGATTTGATCGTAATCGTCGGCGGCCACCGACTCACGGATTTTATCGACGACCGTAACATACTCGGCACCGAAATCAAGGAGAAGCTTCCGGTAGAGTGATTTATTGCCCATCAAACGGGCCAAACCGGCCGGCAAGTCAAATCCCGGCAATGACGGCGGCGGGTCGTCAGCCGACGATGCTGGCGGTTCGGCCCCGACTGATGCATCATTGGCCCCAGGCGCTTGCTCTATGGCCGCCACCGGCCCCGGCTTGATCCAGCGCCGCAGGGTGGCGAACAGCTTTTCCGGATCAATGGGTTTGGTGACATGGTCGTTCATGCCGGCATCATGGCTTTTTTGTTCATCTCCGGCCATGGCATGGGCAGTCATGGCTATAATCGGTGTTAGGCATTCGGCATTCGGTATTCGGTATTGGGTGGCCTCGGTTGAGACTTGAAATCCGACTTCCGCATTCCGACTTCCCACTTCCACATTCCCACTTTCGATTTCTGGATGCTGTCCTCTGTCCTCTGTCTTCTGTCCTCTGTCCTCCGTCTTCTGTTCTCTGTCTTCTGCCCTCTGCGCTCTGTCCTCTGTCTTCTGTCTTCTGGCCTCTTTCATCTGCTTTCAGCTTTGAGCTTTCAGCTTTGAGCTTATCCTCGTACTGCCGAATTTTCCGAGTAGCGGTATACCCATCCATCTCCGGCATCTGGATATCCATAAGAACGGCATCATAGCTTGCCTCAGTCACCCGGGCGACCGCCTCCCGGCCGTTATTGGCCAGCGTGACCTTCAGGCCGGCGCCTTCCAGTATTTCCCGGGCCACCTGCTGGTTGATTTCATTGTCCTCCACCAGCAGCACGCGGGCTCCCTGAATTTTTTCCAACGCCATGGATTCCTGATTTTTTTCCTGCATGACCCGGGAGACCTGCGGCACGCTTTTGCCAAAGGCCTGCATTATTGCGTCAAATAGCAATGAGGCATTGACCGGTTTAATGAGAAATCCATCGAGCCCGATCTCTTCCACCTGCTGCATGACTTCTTCGCGGCCGTAAGCGGTGACCAGAATAATGGCTGGAATTTTGCTCAATCCCCGGTGGTTTTTAATGTGCCTAGAGGCCTCGATTCCGTCCATCCCGGGCATCTGCCAATCCATGATAACGAGTTGAAAGGGTTGACCTTCGGAAGCTTTTTCCAGTTCAGTCAACCCTTCCCGGCCGGTGACCGCCAGGGTGACTTCAAATGAAAAAGACGCCAGCATCTCCTGAAAAATACCCCTTGAGGTGGCATTGTCGTCCACCACCAAAACCTTCATACCCCGCAGATCCCGTGCGGGCAGGAAACGTCCTTCGGTTTTTTCTGTTCCCAACGCGAAGTTGGCTGTAAAGCTGAAGGTGCTGCCCCGGCCCTGCTCGCTTTCCACCCAAATTTCTCCACCCATCATCTCTGCCAGCCGTTTGCTGATCGTCAATCCCAATCCCGTGCCGCCATATTTGCGGGTTGTCGAGGCATCAGCCTGGGTAAACGGTTGGAAAAGCTTGGCAGCTTGCTGCGCCGTCATACCAATGCCGGTATCGCGAACCGAAAACTGAATTGTGACATGCTCATCGTCTATCTGAAGCAATTCACTGGCGATGACTATTTCTCCCGCCTCCGTGAATTTGACGGCATTATTTGATAAATTGATGAGAATCTGTCCCAGGCGCAGGGGGTCGCCGACCAGGGCCCGCGGCACGGCTGGATCGGTGTTGAAAAGCAGCTCCAATCCTTTTTCCCGTGTCTTGATGCCGACCAGGGTCGAGACATTTTCGAGGGTTTCCTCCAAGTGGAAATCCACGGATTCCATTCCCGCACCAGGTCGATTAAAATGGGACGGCGTTCACCCCAAAACGGCAGGGTATACTCATAATTGCCTTTGCCGATCATGTCCGCCGCAGCAATGCCGGTGAGCCGTTGCATGGCCTTATTCCAGGTGGTCACCCGGCTGGCGCTGTCGATTACCCAGGTGGGGTCCGGCAGAAAATCGATGATTTGCCCCAGACGCTCTTCGGAATTTCTGATGATCTCCTCTGCTTTTTTCTGCTCGGTCCGATCAATGCCGATGCACAAGATTTCGGACAGATGTCCATCATCATCGTAGATGGCGCGGTTGGTCCAGGCGATCCAGACCCGTTCTCCGTTGCGGCGAATATTTTCATTTTCATTGTCGGCATAGCGCTCAGGATGTTCCACCAGATCCTGAATCATAAATTCCAGATTTCTGCCGGTCGATTCAGCCACCGGGATGATGGTGCCCATCACGTTGCGGCCCAATATCTGTTTTTCGCGGTATCCAAAGAACTCCTGAGCAAACCGGTTGAAGAATGTAATGTTGCCCCCGGTATCCATCTGAAAAATGATGCAGTTGGCATTTTCCACCAGATCGCGGTATTTGGCTCGACTTTCCCTGATCTCTGCAGTTCGCTCCTCCACCCGCTTTTCTAAATTTTCGTTCAGTTTCCGGATCGATATCATCTGCGATGCAATTTTTTCACCCATCCCGTCGAGCACATCGACGAGGGGGCGAAATTCGCTGCAGGGAATGCCCTGTTTGAACGCATCGGCCTTGCCGGCGGAGTAGCGGTCGACCATATCGATAAACTGCGAGATGGGATTTTTCAGGAACCGCCGCAGCAGGACACCCGTCATCATCAGCAGGGCCGCGATCATGATCACGGTGGTCAGGGCGAATGAGCGGAACAGCTGTCGAATCACCGCCGTGTAGTGGCCGGGAGCCAACGCAATGTGGACCCGGCCGATATGTTTGTCATCATGGCGGATATCCCTTGAGCGCGATACAAGGATCCGTTGATCCGATTCCTTCTTAAAGAAAACTGAGCCTGTCTGATCCTCCACGAGCAATTTGGCGACAAATTCGTTTTGGGCATAGGATGTGCAGATCGCCTCGATCGTCTCTTCAGAATAGTTCCAAAGCGGAACCCTCAACGCATCCGCCAGGGCAGAGATGTATTCGTTCGCTCTTGTCTCCAATTCGGCATGGGCTTTGCGGGAGGACAGAATGAAATTCACCCCGAGGCTCAGTCCGGCCACCAGAACCAGTGTGATGATTAAACCAAATGAAAGTGTTCGAGAAATCGAGCGCGGTTTAAATGATTCTAAATTTGGCATGGCGTCCCATTGCTCCGCAACCTCAATTGGTGATCCGGTAATGACAATGACCCGCAGGAAATCTTACTGACTGTAGTTGCCTTCTAACAGGTTTATCACAAACAAATCGTATAATCCCTCGTCCTTTAGTTCGGCAAGACCTTGATTAAATATTTGCAGAAGGTTTTCAGAATTTTTTCGATTTATTGAAAACGCCAGGTGTCCTGTTGTTTCTGACAATGGTTTTGGATGGTAAGTTAGCAAATGCGATTTGCTGGCATGAAATTCCTTTTGAAGGAAGTTGTATCCATTGACTAAACCGGATGGGAAAATCGCGATTCTTCCAACCAGGAGTTTCTTAAAATTTTGTTTGTCCGTGTTGGTGACGTCCACATTTATGCGTTTTGTTTTGGCCGCGTTCCAAAATTCTTTCGTATAAGTGTATCCTCTTGTCGCTCCGAATTTGTAATTACTCAGATCATCTAAAGTTTGCCGATCTTTGATTGGATTTGATTTTAAATGAAAGAGGACAATTTTCTCCTCGCTGATCGGTCCGCTCAGGTAGAATTCTTTTTCCCGATCCTTGCTGAAATAAACATAGGACAGGGCCGCATATTGCCCGTTTTTGGTTTCGACAAGGCCTCTTTTCCATGGCAGATAAACATAATTGACCGTATAGCCTCTGCGCCGAAATGCTTCCTCAATCACGTGGTTGACAAATCCATTGAATTTTAGGCTCTTCCCCGTCCAGGGATGATATTCGAGGGTAGCAATGTTGATGACCTCGGCTGCCGCGGCGATGTCGACGCCAATGCTGCTGCCCACCAATCCTACAACAAACAAAAGCGCTGCCAACCTGATCGAATTGCGAAAAATGGAAGATTTCATGGCATGTCCCTATTCGAACCGCCTAACAGATGTGGGCGACCTCTTTTTGAGCCAGTTGCCGCGATGGCTGCCAAATTACCGGTTGACCCCTGCAGGATTTGGAGTAAATTGCGGGCCTTTTGGTAATCCCCGTTGACAAGGCCGCGTGGATTTCTTTTGCGACAATACCATAATTTGCTCTAAAATCAAGTAACAGTTTGCGATCAGGAAACTGGATACCGTATCACGTATTTGCGATTATTACTCTCCACCATCAGCACGCAGGTCACTGGAAATTAACCGGTCTTAAAAGAACGCGATGCCTGACCCTCCGGGACGGATTAAAAACACCCCTTGATTTTTTTCAAATAGATGTTATATTGCGTCCAATCAATAAAGGCCCGTTCTTCATTGGCGGGCCGGTTTCGTTCTGAAGGGAAGATCTATTTGTCAGCGTGACATCCTGCAGTTTGGAACTATGAGAAATTTTAAGAAAGGAGAATGTCACAATGGCTAGTGGAATTGTAAAATGGTTTAACAGCAGCAAAGGTTACGGTTTTATCGAACAGGAAGATGGTCCGGATGTATTCGTTCATCATTCCGGCATCAACGCCAGCGGTTTCAAATCGCTTTATGAAGGCGACAACGTTACCTTCGAGATCGAGCAGGGTCAAAAAGGCCCGGCCGCCGTCAACGTTACCGTAGTCTAGTCCCTCATTACCGGACAATAAAAGGGCATTTCGTCATAGATTGATGAAATGCCCTTTTTTATATTGAAGATTGAAGATTTAAAATTGAAGAATTAATGTATTCTGTCGATTTAATATTTGTCTCTGCAACCTAATTTAGTTTGGGTATGCAAAATTAAAATAGATAGAATTCCTTAAATCCGCAATCCGCAATCCGCAATCCGCAATCCGCAATCCAAAATGCCTCAATCCCTCAATCCCGCAATCCCAAATCCCTCAATCCCTCAATTCCTAAATTCCTCAATTCCTAAATTCATAACCTTACCCCGCCTGCTCCGCGGCCACTTTTTTCAACTTGTCATTGGCCCAGATGGCGACTTCCACCCTGCGATTCTGGGCCCGACCGGCGTCGGTGTCGTTGGTGGCCACCGGTTGGGATTCGCCATAACCTTCAGTTGTAAAACGCCCTGAATTGACATTTTGGGTCGCCAGGTAGTTTGCGACGGAGGCCGCGCGTTTTTCAGAGAGTCCCAGATTGTATTCTTCCGAGCCGGTGGAATCCGTATGGCCGACCAGCATGATGTTGGTGTCCGCATACTTGTTCAATATACGGGACAGCTCCGTCAACTCGCTGCGGTACTGGTCTTTGACATTTGACTGATCAACGTCAAATAAAATTCCCGAGCTGAAGGTGATCTTGATGCCTTCACCGACCCGTTCGACTTTGGCGCCTTCGATATCGCGTTCGATCTCAGCCGCCTGCTTGTCCATGTAATTACCGATAAAGGCACCGGCCGCACCGCCCACGACGGCCCCGATCAGGATGCCGGCCACCGTGTGCCCGGTGGCAATCCCGATGATGCCGCCGGCCGCGCCGCCCACGCCCGCGCCGCCCGCAGCCCCTTTCTTGGTGCGGTTCCACTCCGCACAGCCCATGGTGACGGCAACGAATGAAAGGATCAGAAACCAGATAAAGATTTTTTTAATCATTCTTATTCTCCCTTTTTCATGCTTGGAGCATATCATTTAATCTAACGCCAAAAAGATTTTTATCACGAAATCACGAAAGGACGAAAACACGAAAAGACATAGGTTTGATTTAGTGTTTTCTGAATTTCGTGCTTTCGTGATTACTTTTTAATGTTTTCTATTTACATATGAAACGGAAACGGGCGGCAAATGAAAAAAATTCTATTTATACTTCTTTACCGCAAATCGCCGAAATCTCCACCAGCACGTCCTTGGGGAGCCGCGCGACTTCGACGGTTTCCCTGGCAGGCAGGCTTTCGGCAAAAAAGCTGTCATATACGCCGTTGAACCTGACAAAATCTTCCATGCTGCTTAAAAAACAGGAACACTTCAACACATTTTGCAGGGTCAGGCCGGCTTCTTCGATAATGGCCTTCAAGTTTTCCAGCACCTGTTTGGTCTGGGCTTCGATCTCCCCGGCAACGATTTCACCGCTTGCCGGATCCAGCGCAATCTGGCCGGAAACAAACAGCAGGTTACCGTATTGGACCGCCTGGGAATAGGGGCCGATGGCGGCCGGGGCCTTGTCGGTGGCGATAATTTTTTTCATCTGAATTTCTCCGTGTGGTGGGTTATTGGTTATGTGTTGTGTGTGCTGAATGTATGCTAAAATGGCAATAAAATTTATTCCGATGACGGCACAAGCAGAAATTTTGGATTTAGGTTGCGGATTTTGGATTTGTGGAGTGATTTCAATGGTCATTAGTTTCTATTTTGATTATTCTGGACGCCGGCCGCCGACGGGTAAACTTTTCAGATCAGCGGTGTCGCTCGTTTGAAACATGATTTTCGATTTTTTATTCGTAACCCAGGGTCCCGCTGGCAGCAGATGCCCGCCAAAACCGGTCGGCACGGTGGCCGACCCTACGTGAGTACAAAGCCAAATGACCTGGCTTGATCGGACAGATCGTTTTTCAGGCAGCGGCAGCGCTTATACGACGAAAAGAAATATTCCCATGCCGGGTCTTGGATATTAGTTGAGTCGCTGAAATATGGCAAAATGATAACTGCGTGTCAACTCCAGGATTGAATCGGCCTCCGTTAACTGCAACGTTTGTTGCCGGGTGAGTTCCTAAAGCCGGATTTTAAAAATGTGGTACTTAAAAGTGTAGGGTGGGCTCTGCCCACCGGAGATAGACGAAATAGGGGGTATCTGGTGGGCACAGCCCACCCTACAATATTACTTCCCGCAATGTAAGGAATTTAAGTAGACTGCTTTCATTTTACTTAAACCAATAACGAATAACCAGTAACAAATAACCTTCGCTATTCCCCTTTCCGCAATCGAATCCCTCTGTCATCTGTCATCTGTCATCTGTTCTCTGTCATCTGTCCTCTGTCCTCTGTCCTCTGTCATCATTCCTCTGTCATCTGACCTCTGTCATCTGACATCTGACATCTTTCTTCCGACTCCCGGCATTTCTCATCTTCCTTGAGAATTACCCTGGCATCCACGATGCTCAGTCCCTGTTGATGAACGATGACCGGGTTGAGGTCCATTTCGGTGATTTGAGGGTAGGCGACCACGATTTCGGAGCACAACTGCAGCAGTTTGGCAATGGCCTTCTTGTCCAGGGGCGGTTTGCCGCGGGAGCCGTTCAGGATCGGAAACGATTTGGTTTCTTCGATCATTTTTTTGGCACCGCTGGAGGAGAGGGGGACGACGCGAAAAGCGACGTCCTTTAAAATTTCGACCATAATTCCGCCCAAACCGTACATGATGACCGGGCCGAATTGATCGTCGTATTTCGTCCCGATTATCACCTCGATCCCTTTGGCCGCCATGGGAGACACAAGTACCCCCCGGATGTCGGCATCCGGATTGTAGTTGTGGGCGTTTTGGAGAATGTCCTCATACGCCCGGCGCACCTCATCCTCGGTGTGAAGCTGAACTTGCACGCCGCCGGCCTCGGTCTTGTGTAAAATGTTGGGGGAGACGATTTTCAGGACCACGTCGCCCCCGGTCCGAGCGGCGAATTCGACGGCCTCATCCGCGCTTTTGGCCACCAGATCCTGGCTGACCGGGGCGCCGTGCAGGGCAAACAGGCGTTTGGCCTCGGGCTCGAGCAGGGCCCGGCGGCCGTCTTCACGAACACCGGCAATGATCGCCCGTCCATCCGGTTTGGCCTTGGCGCCCCAGTTCAGGGCAAAGGTGTGCTTGGGGTGGTAGCTTTTGAGATAGCCGCCGTATTCGGCCAGGGCGCTGATGCATTTGACGGATATATCCAGGGAGTCGAAAACCGGAATGTTATAGTAGCGCAGCAGTTCCAGGGCGTGGGGCTTTTCAGAGGTATAGAGACTGTGCAGCACAATCGGCTTGTGGCGGGATTTGACCATCTTGCCCATGCGGTGGGCCGCGTCTTCTTCCATCAGGGTCAGGCTTTCCGCAAAGCGGATCCCGTAGCCGCCGAACAGCCCGACGATCAGCAGGCCGCCCACCGCCGGATCCTGCAGGATGATTTTGGCGCAATCGGCAAAAATAGACGGATCGGCGTCCGTGCCGCCGGCGACATCCACGGGATTCGGCACGGAGGCCGCCGCCGGCAGTACTTTTCTTAAATTTTGCTGGGTTTTCTGACTCAATTCGGGGATATTGACGCCCAGGTCCGTTAACAGATCGGCGGCAATGGTGGCATGGCCGCCGCCGTCGGCCAGAATGGCCACGTTGTTGTTTTTGATCGGCGGCAGGCTGGAAAGGGTTTCGGCGACCGGAAACAATTCGTCGGAATTTTCAATGGCCACGATTCCGGCCCGTTTGAGTGCTCCCCGGGCCACTTCCGAGATGCCCGCCAGGGCTCCGGTGTGGGATCCGGCGGATTTTTTGCCGGTGGAGGTACGGCCGCTTTTAAGCAGGATTATCGGCTTTTCAAGGGTTGTTTTCTGGGCCTGTTCGATAAACTCGCGGCCGTTGCGCAGTCCCTCGACATACATCAGGATTGCTCTGGTAGCCGGGTCATGCTGGAAAAATTCGAGATACTCATGAAACTGGATATCCGCTTCGTTGCCCACACCGACATAATAGGAAAATCCCTTGCGGCTTTTGATTTTGGCCTCGGTGATCAGGGTCAGGGCCATGTTGCCGCTCTGAGTCAGCAGGGCAATGTCGCCTTTGGGCGCATCCTTCAACCCCACCAGGTTTAAATGGTCATGCAGGTTCAGCATGCCGGAGGTGTTGGGGCCGATCAGCCGAATGTTGTGCTTTTTGGCCACGGCCACCATTTCGTTTTCCAGCTTGCGGCCGTCGGGACCCATTTCACCGAACCCGCCTGCCAGGACGACCGCTCCCCCGACGCCCTTTTGGCCGCAGTCTTCCAGCACGGCCGGCAGGGTGCGGGCCGGCGTGGCCACCAGGGCCACATCCACCGGACCGTCGATGCCGGAAACGCTCTGGTAGCATTTAAACCCCAGGATGCTTTTTTCCTTTGGATTTACGGGATAGATCCGGCCCTCATATTTTTCATCCAGCAGGGTGCGGATCGTCTGGTACCCGCGTTTGGTCTCATTGCGGGAGGCCCCCACGATGGCCACGGATTCGGCTTGCAGGATTCGTTTTAGTGACATTTGCTTGTTTCCCTAGTCCTTAATGATAGTTGATATTTAGAATTAGGCCCTTAGCAGGATTTTTCTGACAACATGTTGTAAGTTACTGAAGGTTTCAGGTGTCAGTGTTCAGGTGTCAGGATTTAGCAACTCGGTTCCCTGACACCCGAAACCTGACACCTGACACCTAAATTCTTTGAATTGCGCTGTAGCTGCACCGCAGGGGCCCCTTATTTCGTGCGTAGTCTTGGAAAAAGCTTAGTGCCTATTTATTGAAATCACATCATGTTTGCGCATGATTTATGCCATAGCCAGATTGAATATCTTAGGACCGCTATCGATTTAAATAAAAAAGATAGAGCGAAACGATTCAACAAATATTCAATTTTCAATCTTCAATCTTCAATTCCGGCTTGCCCGGGTTGGGCTTATATGCATTTATAGATCGAGTATGTTGAAGTTGGAAGTCGGAATGCGGCCTTCGACGAGCTCAGGCGAGGCAAAGTGGGAAATACCAGCATTCGGAATCCTGAATTCTGAAACAAATCTCAGCTGAACTTTCCAGTTTCCCGGACCTTATATCCTCTACCTTCTGCCGCTTGCCAATTGCGGTTCGCCTACGGACATGCACCTTAAGCCACCACTCCTGCGACCGGCCTCATTTTCCCAATTCCGCATTCCGACTTCCGTATTCGTCTCACCCTATACCTCAAACCTTAGATCTAAATTTACCGAACACCGAACACCGAATGCCGAATACCGAACACCGAATACCAAATACCGAATGTCGGGTCCCTATTCCTTCAACCTTCCACCATCTACCATCCACCCTCCGCCGTATCCATTCTGGAATACCCCATGCGCCATGCACCATGCGCCGAACACCGAACGCCGAACACCGTCAATCATCCAGCATCAAACATCCAGTATCGAGCATCCAGTATCGAGCATCCAGCATCGAGCATCCAGCATCAAACATCCAGTATCAATCATCCAGCATCAAACATCCAGTATCGAGCATCCAGTATCGAGCATCCAGTATCGAGCATCCAGTATCGAGCATCCAGCATCAAACATCCAGTATCGAGCATCCAGTATCGAGCATCCAGCATCAAACATCCAGTATCGAGCATCCAGTATCGAGCATCCAGCATCAAACATCCAGTATCGAGCATCCAGCATCGAGCATCCAGTATCCAGCATCCAGTATCGAGTTTCAGCTTCGTTTCCGGCCTTCAAACTCATCCAGCGACGCCTGTCTCTCTTTGGTGGAAACACATGTCAGGCAGGCTTCGATTTCAAAATCCATCAATGCTTCGAGACTGACTTCTCCCCTGGCCATCTGGAGGCCTTTCTTAATCATTTTCAAAGATATGGCGGAATTGCCGGCGATCTTGGCGGCCATTTCACCGACTTCCGCCGCGAGGGACGCCAGGGGAACCGCCTTGTTGACCAGGCCGATCCGTTCGGCTTCCTTGCCGTCGATGTATTCGCCGGTAAAAAGCAGCTCCTTGGCTTTGCCGGGACCAATTAAATCCTGAACCAGCCTGAAAGCCCCGCCCGTAATGGACGAAGTGACTTTGGCCTCCGGGGAGCCGATCTGAGCCTCTTGGGCTGCAATCCGAATGTCACAGGCCAGGGCCAACTCATATCCTGAACCCAGCGCATATCCGTTGATAGCGGCGATCGTCGGCTTTTCAAAACGGATGATTTTGCGGGACGCCTCCTGGAGCTGCTCCAGGTAATCCCGGTACGCTTCCAGGGACCTGGTTTTGGATTCTTTCAAATCCGCACCGGTCGAAAAAGCCCGGCCTTCGCCGGTGATCACCAGGACTTTGATGGCGGGATCATTCCTGGTATCCTCCAACGCGCTTTGAATGTCGAGCCACAGCTGTTTGTTCATCGCATTCAGGACCTTGGGGCGGTTTAATTTGATGGTTGCAATGCCCTGATCTTTTTCATAAATGATGCACTCAAAATTCATCTTTTTCTCCATTCGGCCGATAATACTGCTATGGTTAATTGGTTCCGGGTTCAAGGTTCAGAGGTTACCTGTCCGATGGCCATTTCTTATCATATGGATCAAAATCCAGGATAAACGAAACAGCACATTGGTTGAAAGTGTTTTGCAAAAATAGTGATGATGTAACCCTTTGGCTATAGTTCTTAGAGGCTTTTCAACCCGGAACGTTGAACCCTGAACCGCTGAACCATTATCATTTCGTGGTTATCCGATTTTGGGCATTAAGGTCCAGACAATTATCCATGATCCGGAATCCGGAACTTTTTCCAGGCAGACAATGCCGCTGTTTTGAAATCTGAATATGGGCTTATCTGTCGATCCGGTAACCAGGAAAGAAGTCATACGCTCCATAAAGGGCAGATGTCCGACCAGCATGGTATTGGCAGACGCATCCAATCCAGCGGCAGCGGCGGCCACGTCGTCCAGTGGTTTCAGTCCGCTGACTTCTATAACACCATCGGCGGGGTCCAGGGCGTCGGCGAAAATTTCGGCGGTTTGGCGCGCCCTTTTCTTACCGCTTTGCTTGATGCTCGACACCTTGATCTGGTAGCCTCGGGCGACATCGGCAATGCTTTTCGTCTCAGCAATGCCTTCTTCCGAGATACCCTGCTCCGGGTCGACGTTTTTTGACAGGCTTTTGCCGTGTTGAACAAGGTAAAGTGCCATGGCGTGAATCCTCCTTGTAATTTAGGCTCTAAATAAGTTATAACTTACTAAGCGCCTATTATGCCAATGATGGCAAAACATCAACATGTTTTTATGATTTTGGAATCCTGCTTATGCGGATCGTGACCAGACCCGATTTTGACGGTATCGTATGTGCCGTATTGCTGCGCGATGCCCTGAATATAAAAAGACCGGTAAAGTGGGTGGAGCCCAGTATCGTGCAAAGAGGACTGGCAGGTATTCGCCGGGGAGACATCATTGCCAACCTGCCTTACCAGGACAACTGCTCACTCTGGTTTGACCATCACTACACCAATCAGATTTATCGCTCATTCAGCGGCGTCTTCAGGATTGCGCCATCGGCGGCCGGCCTGATCTACGAATATTACAAAGACCGGTTCAAGCATGACTATAGTGAACTGGTGGACGCCACTGATAAAATCGATTCGGCCGACCTTACCCTGGATCAAGTGCTGAACCCGGAAAATTATGGCTACGTGCTGCTTTCGATGACGGTCTTCAACGGAGACCCCGGCGGTGAAATGTACTGGAATAAACTGGTCTCAATTATCGGGAAAAATGATATTCAGGAAGTCCTGGAAGATCCGGATGTGAAGCAGCGCTGCAAAGAGGTCATCAGGCAAAATAAGCAGTATAAAGTCCTTCTCGAAGAAAACACCCGGTTGGAGGAGAACGTCTCCATAACAGACTTCAGCCATCTTGCTCAAACCCCGGTCGGCAATCGTTTCCTGGTCTATTCCCTGTTTCCCGACTCATATGTCAATATGAAGATCCGCTTAGAAACGGATAACAGCGATATCCTGGCCGTTAATCTGGGTCACAGCATTTTTAACTCCGGCTGCAAGGTAAATGTCGGGCTGCTGCTGGCAGATTACGGCGGAGGCGGACACCGCGGTGCAGCCTCAACCCGCTTTCACAAAAGCAAGGCGGACGATTATATCCCACAGATTATCGAGGCCCTGAAGCAAAATATACTTAACGAATAAAAAAGCTCATAAGTTGGTAAGTTGAAAGGCAAAAGGAGAAAGGTTAAAGGCCAAAGGCTAAAGGCCGGGAAGCCGGTTAATGGCTCAAAGCTCATAGCTCATAGTTTAAATAAGGTAGATTGGTAGATTGGTTGATTGGTTGATTGGTTGATTAGTTGATTGGTTAATTGACCGTAAATATGAATTTAAATCCGCATTCCGCAATCCCCAATCCGCAATCGAAACCCTCTGCCCTCTGCCCTCTGCTCCCTGCTCTCTGTTCTCTGTCATCTGCCCTCTGCCCTCTGCCCTCCGCTCTCTGCTCTCTGTTCTCTGCCCTCTGTCCTCTGTCCTCTGTCCACCGGTTCCGGCAAATTGATCTCTGTCACCAGGACGCCGACTACGGAGAAAATCGTGAATACGAAAACCCGCCACGCGCTGTTGACTGCCATTTGAGATAATCCGACTTCAGTGGCGCCGGCCAGGGCAACCGATATCACGATGCTGGATATGCCGACCGTCACACCGCACAAAACGGCACCGATAATGCGCTGCTTTATTTCGGCTCCGCCGGCCCCCAAGGTAACGGCCGCCCCGCATATCAGCGGGAGCGCCAGGGCAACTCCCCAGATCTGTTTCAATCCCGGCAGCCCGGCAGACTGGTTTAAGTAAAATAAATCGATTACGACAAATACCGCCATTGCGCAAATTGCACTCAAGGCGACATGCCAGTAGCGTGGCGGCATGGCAGATCTCAGCCGCCGACGCTGGTGCATGCGGTGTCGAATAGTCAGGGGCCAGTTGTAGAACAGGTTGAAAATTTTGTGTTCCAGCAGGGCGCCCCTTTCACCAAAGACCGGCACGACATGTACGGCCTCGGTGGCCCAGTGACCGGCCATAAAACGGGCCAGGGCCGGGTAGCGATAGGTCATCTGGATCGGAAAGGCCAGATAACCGATGTATTTAAAAAATCCCAGAAAAACAGCAATATTGTAATCTTTGAAATTTTTTTCGCGAATTACCAGATACAGGACATAGAAACCGCGCACCAGGGAACCCGGTGAGATCGGTGTCAACTGGAATGCGACCAGAATGAAGCCTGCCAGACCCAGGGCTTCCTGCCAGCTCAATTGAGGATTTTGAACCACAAAGTAGACGGCCACCATTAAAGAGACGACCTGGGTAACCGGCAGGGTGCACACATGCACAGCGAGGCTTTTTAAATACTTCTGGATATACGGTTCCTTGATTTGAGACAGGATGACCGCCGCATCGTCATCGTCTAACAGGTGCTTTTCTTTTCCTTCGGACACCATGTCACGCAGCCACTGTTCGCGCAGTTCGTTGTTGAAATACAAGCGCACCGGCCGCCTCAAATAGTAGTCCAACCGTTCTTTCGCGTGCTGCCAGTCCGTTAAAATCCTGTGCAGGCCGGCAGGCAGCAGCGACAGGGGCAGATGATAGGTGCAGCGCCAGCTCTGCCGGCTCAATTTCATTGCATTTTCATCGCTTACCCGGTCGTCGCGATGCCAGCCGATGATTTTTTCGATAAATTTGGCCCGGAAGGATTTTTTCAGGTAATCCCAACTGGTCAACATATTCAGGTAATGACGGCGCCAGAAAGGTTGGCCCCAGATGCGGCGGAAAAACCGGCCGATCAGAGGGATCAGCCCAAGCAGGGCGAAAAGCAAGGTTGCCGGCCGGTTGTTTTGCAGGTTTTGGCGGCAGCGATCGTTTACGAGATTGCGGATTTTCCAGCCGGTGACCGCGCTTTTGAAGATGGTGCCCCACAGGCGGGCACTATAGAGCAGACGCACATGGTTGTGAGCAATATCCGGTACCGAGTTGCGGTAGACCGCTTCTGCGTCCTCCAACTCAGCCAGCATGTCTTCCATCCCGGCAAACTCATTTAGATGGGTGGCGACATATTGTTTCAGTTTATCGAGATCCCCCCGGTCAAACTGTACGAGGCTGCCGCGCTGCAGACCTGTGAAAATCAATTTGAAATCCCCCGGGCTCATGGGCAGAAAGGGCAACAGGGCCAGTCCGGCCCTGAAATCAACGGCGGTCAACCCTTTGTCCGGGGTATCCTCCGTGTCGCTGCGTTTCAAACAGTTCGGTTGACTTTTCCAGGTCGACCATTCATATTGCCGGGCAAATTCGGGGGCCCCCATATCATGCAGGAGCGCGACAAACTTTTGCATGAATTCGTATTTGGCCCGGTATTCAGGCGACCCCAATTTAGCGGGATCCACCGCTTTGCCCTTGATCCAGCGTTTCAAAGAACCCAGCTGATCATCCACCTCCAGGCGCCAGGTTCGTCCTTCCACCCATTCGCTCAGCTCGCCGCAACTGCCGATATCCTGGTCAACAAATGTGGCATAGATGTCCACCACGGCTTGTTCATCACCGAAGACCATGCGGGAGCCGCGGCGGATGAATTTCTGCCAAAGTGCTCCGGCCCTGGCAGCCGCCGGATTGACCTGCAGCTGAAACGGTCCCTGGAAGCCGAGCCAATAGAGTGCATTGCGAAACAAACGGGAAAAACCGGAGGGGGGAATCAGAATCTTGACGGCATATACGCCGCCGACCTGAATTGCAGCATCAAAGCCGCCTTTTGAATCGATATCAAGAACTCTGACCCGGTAAACCTGGCCGGCAAACCCGCCGCCGATAAATTTTTCTACTACCAGGCGAACGCCGGCCTGGGCTGCAGTTTCCACGCTCGTAATTGTATATTCCAGTTCGGTGCCGGGCTCATAGCGTTCAATACGCATCGGCCGATGCAGATCCGTGTTTTGAAATTCCTTTTCCAGCAGCCGGTATACCTCAACAGAGTTGTCCATCTATTTCCTTTCAAGAAGGGTTCAGGGTTCAAAGGTTCAAGGTTCTAAGTTCAATAACCTCTGAACCTTGAACCCCGGAACCTTCTATAGTACCACAAATATAATATTGTTATTAGAAATTTATATAGCCGCTATCAATGAAAAACACTGCTTGTGAAGGGTATTGATAAAATCCCCCGAATTGTTGTAGACTTATTTTCTATTTTACGAAAAGGAGGTCAAAATGGGTCTTGTCTCATGGTTCGTGTCCGGGTTGATAATTGGAGTTATTGCGAAATTTTTCATGCCGGGCAAAGATCCGGGGGGATATGTTAATACCATAATACTTGGAATTGCCGGCTCCTTTACGGGGGGATTTATCGGCTCTCGCATCGGTTTCGGCCCTGTCAGCAATTTTGATCTGCGCAGCCTGCTGATCGCATGCGGCGGCGCTATACTTTTGCTGCTTGTTTACCGCATCTTCAAACAATGAGGCAGCCTTAATCGACACCAATTCAGGAATTGGGTAATTTAGGGATTCAGGAATTGAAGGAATTCCATTTCTTTTACTTTTTTGATTTGATTCCTCAATCCCCCAATCCCTCAATTCCTAAATCCCTCAATTTGGCCTAAAAAACATGAAAAGGGTCCGAAGACTTTGACCCGTTTGATAATTAGTGCCTGAACGAAAAGTGGCCGTTTTTCCAGTTAGCCCGGCCGCTAATTATCACTCATTAAATTACTGCCGTTCAAAACGATGGCGAACAATAGCAAATCAATATTTAGCAGCGTTTTCTCTAAA
>Ga0209678_1000203_pt1 | contig 23953 bp, 23 predicted proteins | sample WorMetilvaeELBA1_FD_187404 | JGI IMG/M metagenome (GOLD analysis project Ga0209678, IMG submission 187404) | Marine gutless worms symbiont microbial communities from Max Planck institute for Marine Microbiology, Germany - Olavius ilvae ELBA.1... ...
GAGGTCGTGCCATGCATGCTGGCCTCCTCATCCAGCACACATCTTGAATCAGAACCTCGCCCGCGCGGAAACCCCAAAATGATTCCGCCTACGGGAATCCCGCTCTAGTTGTCGCGGCAGGGGTCCTGGCGCTGGTCTGAGCCGCCCTCAAGCGTCCCGCGACACCTCGATCCCGATCAGGAACAGCCCCGCCGCGTCGGCGGCGGCGATCGTCTCTTCCCGCTGCATCACCAGCGTGTTGCCGGCTTCGACGGCGACGCCGGCCAGCCCGGCGCGCTGCGCGTTCTCGATCGTGCGCGGGCCGATGGTCGGCAGGTCGGCGCGGCGCTCCTGTTGGGGCTTTGCCAGCTTGACCAGCACGCCGCCGCCGCCGGAGCGCCGGACCCCGGCGCAGCGCGCGAGCAGCGCGTCGGTGCCCTCGACCGCCTCGACGCCCAGCACGATGCCCTGCTGCACCACGGCCGCCTGCCCGACGTCGAGCGCGCCGAGGGCGGTGACGATCTCGACGCCGCGGTCGATGTCGTCGCGCGCCGCGTCGTCGGGCGCCACCTGCCCCAGCGCGCCGGGCGGCGCCAGGAGATCCGCCAGCACGTCGTCGGCACCGACGACGCGAAAACCCTCGTCGTCCTCCAGCGTGCGCACGACGGCGGCCAAGAGTCCGTCGTCGCCCAGGTTGAAAGCGCCCTTGGCGGCCAGTTTCAACACCGTCGCGTCGAGCCGCAACTCGACGAGCGTCGGGCGGCGCACCGGGCCGGCCAGCACGACCTCCTCCACGGCGGCCTCGTGCAGCGCCTTGATCGAGGTGCCGGCGGCACCGAGCCGCACCCAGGCGTGCGGCGCGTCGCCGATCACCGCGGGCTCGGCGTGGTGCTTCAGCGCGACGACGAAGAACGCCCGGCCGCTGCCCCGGCAGGCCTCGATCAGCCGGCCGGGCAGCTCGCCCGCGCCGGCGACAATTCCAAGTTTGGGGCCGGCAGCCATTGCCAGGGACCTACCCGCCGTTGCCCGCCTTGGGCTGCAGGATCTTGCGCGAGCTGTCGGTGCGGATGAAGTCGACGATATCGCGCACCGCGTCGCTGTCGCCGTGCTCGTCCAGCACGTCGTCGACGCGCTCGCTGAGCGTACCTTCGATCGCGAACAGCATGCGGTAGGCGACGCGCAGGTCGTGGACCTGGTCGCTGGAAAAGCCGCGGCGCTTCAGCCCGACCAGGTTGAGGCCCGTCAGCCGTGCCCGCTCGCCGTGGGTCAGGCCGTAGGGGATGACGTCGCGCTCGATGCCCGACATGCCGCCGATCATGGCGTGCTTGCCGATGCGCACGTACTGCTGCACCGCCGCCAGGCCGCCGATGATGGCGTAGTCGCCGACGTGCACGTGGCCGCCCAGCGTGGCGTTGTTGGCCATGATGACGTGGTTGCCGATGACGCAGTCGTGGGCGACGTGGCTCGACATCATGAACAGGCAGTCGTCGCCGACGCGCGTCACCATGTTGTCGCCCTTCGTCCCAGGGTTCATGGTGACGTGCTCGCGGATGCGGGTGCGCGCGCCGACGATCAGTTCGGACGGCTCGCCCGCGTATTTCAGGTCCTGGGGCGGCGGGCCGATCGAGGCGAAGGGATAGATCTCGGTCTCGGCGCCAATCTGCGTCCGGCCGTCGACGACGACGTGGCTGACCAGGCGGACCCGGTCGCCCAGCACGACATGAGGCCCGACCACGCAGAAAGGGCCGATGGTGACGTCCTGCCCGAGCTGTGCCCCGTCCGCGACGACCGCGGTCGGATGAATGTCCGCCATTCAGTCGTCCATGATCATGGCGGAATAGGTCGCCTCGGCGACGACCGCACCATCGACCCGCGCCTTGCCATGGAACTTCCAGACATTGCCGCGGACGCGCACGCGCGTGACGTGCAGGCGCAGCTGGTCGCCCGGCGTCACCGGCTTGCGGAAGCGCGCCTCGTCGATGGTCATGAAGTAGACCAGCCGGCCCTCGGCGTCGGGCCCCAGCGAGAGCACGACCAGAACGGCGGCGGTCTGGGCCATCGATTCGATGATCAGCACGCCCGGCATGACCGGCTGCTTGGGGAAGTGGCCCTGGAAGAACGGCTCGTTGATGCTGACGTTCTTGATGCCCGTGGCGCTGTGATGGGGCACGACCTCCTCGACCCTGTCGACCATCAGCAGGGGGTAGCGGTGCGGGATCAGTTCCATCACCCGCAGGATGTCGATGCTCTCGTACTCGTGCTGAGTGGCTGGTGCTTCCATACTCATGCGCCAATCCGCCGGACCGTGCCCCTAGGCCTTCTTGCCGCCGCGCGCCAGCCGCATGAGCGCGGCCTGCATGCGAAAGAACTGCTTCACCGGGACCGCCGGGGCGCCGCACACCGCCACGCCGTCCGGCACGTCCCGCATGACGCCCGCCGCCGCCGCAACCTGCGCACCGTCGCCGATTCGCAGGTGGCCTGCGATTCCCGCCTGAGCTCCTATCATGGCCTGTCGCCCCAGCCTTGAACTACCGGCCACGCCTGCCTGACCGGTGATCACAGCCCCCTCGCCGACGCTGACATTGTGCCCGATCTGTACCAGATTATCAATCTTGCTGCCGGTTGCGACGACCGTATCGTGGGCCGAGCCGCGGTCGATAGCGGAATTCGCGCCGATCTCGACATCGGCGCCGATGGCGACGATGCCGACCTGCGGGATGTCGATATAGCCGGCGGGATCGAGCGCGAAGCCGAAGCCGCGTTCGCCGATGCGGGCGCCGGCGTGGATCTGGCAGCGCCGGCCGACGCGGCAGCTGCGCAACGAGGCGTTGGGGCCGACGACGGTGCCGTCGCCGATGACGACGCCCGGGCCGACGACCGTATTCGCGCCGATGCAGACGCCGCCGCCCAGCTCGGCCCCGGCGCCGATCACGGCCCCCGCCTCGACGCGGCAGTCCGCCGCCAGCGTCGCGGCGGGATCGACGATCGCCGTGGGATGCACGCCCGGCACCGGCACGTCCGGCGGATAGAAGGCCCGCGCCATCAAGGCATAGCTGCGGTAGGGCTGGGCGCTGAACAGCAGCGCCATGCCGGCCGGCGCGTGTTCGGCGTGGTCCCGGGCCAGCACGCAGGCGCCGGCGGCACTTTCGGCCAGGTCCGGCAGGTAGCGCGTGTTGTCGAGGAAGCTGAGATGCGCCGCCTGCGCCTCCTGCAACGCCGCGATGTCGCGCACCTCGCGCGCCGAATCGGCACCCGGCGCCAGTTCGGCGTCGCCAATCTCGGCCAGTTCGGCCAGCGTGAACGGACCGTGATTCGTGAAAAAGCGCGGGTCGGCCATCGCTCGGCGGCGCTACTGCGCCGGCTCGGCCTTGAAGTCGACCGTGACTGTCGGCAGCCGCGCGTTGAGCCGCGCCATGGCCTCCGTCGTCAGGTCCAGCTCGTTGGCGGCGATGACGATCTGCGAGCGCGGCAGCACCAGGTTGACCCCGCGTTCCCGTGACAGGGTGCTGATCTCCTCGATCAGTACCGTCTGCACCTGCCGCATGGCGCCCTTGAAGGATTCGTCCAGCTGGCCGCGGATGGTGCGCGCCTCGCGCTGCAGGCCCGCGGCCTTCTGCTGCCAGGCCTGCCGCCGCTCGGCGAAGGCCTCGGTGCTGAGGATCGCGCGCTGCTGCTGCAGCGCCTGCTCCTCCTGGCGCAACTGCTCCTCGCGGCCGTTGAGGTCGACCTGGATCTCGCCGGCGATCTTGTCCATTTGCGCCCGCGCGGCCTGGGCGGCGGCCGCTTCGCGCAGGATGCCCTGCATGTCGACGACAGCGATCCTGGGCGGCATCCAGTCAGCCTGGGCGCCGGCGGGCGCCAGGGGCGCCACCAGCGCCATCAGGCCGGCGAGCAGCAACGAAGCGGCAATGGCGGTGAGCCTCGGTTTTGTCATCCCTAGAACCTAGTGCCGAAGTTGAACTGGAAGCGCTGTTCCTTGTCGAAATCCTCTTTGACGATGGGTTCCGACAGATTGACGCGGACCGGCCCGAAGGGCGATCGCCAGGACACGCCGACGCCGACGGCGGCGCGGATCTGGTGCTCCGAGACGATCAAGGGACCGCTTTCGTTGATGTCCCACAGCGAGCCGATATCGGTGAAGGCCGCGCCGAGAATACCGAGTTCCTCAGGCAGTCCTAGGGGAAATGTCACTTCGGCTGTGCCGAGATAGAACTGGTTGCCGCCCAGCGCGTCGTCGGTGCTGAGGTCGCGCGGGCCGACGCCGCCGTTCTCGAAACCGCGCAGCTTGTCACCGCCCAGGCGATAACGGTCGATGATGCGCACGTCTTCGTTGATGCCGGTGATGTTGCCGTACTCGGCGGTGACGCCGCCCGTCACCTGCGGGAAGAACAGCGGCATGAAATAGCCGCCCCCGACGGTGTTCTTGACGTAGTTGACGCTGCCGCCGAGGCCGGCCAAGTCATTGTCAAAACGCACAAAATACCCGTCAGTGGGATTGAATCGCGCGTTCAGCCGGTTGTAGTAGAAGCCGTTGCTGATGCTCGAGGTCGTCGTCGTGCCCTTCTGTTGCTGGATGACGATCGAGGCATCCTCGTTGACCTGTTCGACCTCGCGGCGGATCAGCGAGTAGCGGATGTTGTGGCGCAGCGGCGGCGTGATCTGGTAGCCGAGGCGCAACGAACCGCCGGTGTCGTTGGTGTCGAACGAACTCTCTTCCTGCATGTCGACCTGACGGCGGAAAGCGTCGACGCCGGCCGACAGGTCCTTGTCCAGGAAGTACGGCTCGGTGAAGGAGATGTCGAACTGCTGCCGCCGCTGGCCCAGACTGATGCCGACGCGCAGGTTCTGACCCTTACCCAACAGGTTGCGTTCGCTGAGCGTGAGGTCGCCCAGGAAGCCGGCGGAGGTCGAAAAACCGGCGCCGAGGCTCAGCTCGCCGGTCGACTTCTCCTGCACCTCGACCTCGACCACCGTGCGGTCCGGCGCCGAGCCGGGCACGTTGGTGATCTGCACGGACTTGAAGAAGTCGAGGTTCTGCAGCCGTGAGCGCGAGCGGCGCACGCGGGCGGAATCGAACGCGTCGCCTTCGACCAGCAGGAACTCGCGTCGGATGACGGTGTCGACGGTGCGCACATTGCCGACGATGTCGATGCGCTCGATGTAGACGCGCGGCCCCTCGCGCACCTCGTAGGTGACGGAGATCGTCAGCGCGTCGCGGTCGCGGCGCACGCGCGGCCGGACCTCGACGAAGGCGTAGCCGAACGAGCCGACGGTGTCGCTCAGCGTCTGCACCGTCGCCTCGATCTGGTCGGCGTTGTACCAGTCGCCTTCTTCGGTGAGCACCAGCGAGCGCAGCTGCTCGGGCTCCAGGTCCTTGAGCTCGCTGACCACGTCGATGGTCGCGAAGGTGTAGCGCTGCCCCTCCTCGACCGTGAAGGTGATGATGAAGTCCTCGCGGTCGGGGGTCAGCTCGGCGACCGCGGAGACGACGCGGAAGTCGGCATAGCCCTCCGCCAGGTAGAACCGGCGCAAGAGCTCGCGGTCGAAGGTCAGCCGGTCGGGATCGTAGGTGTCGTCGGAGGTGAGGATGCGCCACCAGGCGGACTCGGTCGTCTGCACCACGCCGCGCAAGGACTTGTCGCTGAAGATCCGGTTGCCGATGAAGTTGATCGCCCGGATGCCGGTCAGTGGCCCCTCGTTGATCTCGAAGACCAGGTCGACGCGGTTCTGCTCCAGCTGGATGACCTGCGGGTTGACCGTCGCCGCGAAGCGCCCGCTGCGACGGTAGAGGTCCAGGATGCGGCGCACGTCGCTCTGCACGCGGGTGCGCGTGTAGACCACGCGCGGCCTCAGCGTGACCTCGGACTCGAGCGTCGGGTCGTCGAGCTTGTCGTTCCCCTCGAAGGCGATGCGGTTGATGATCGGGTTCTCGACCACCTGGACGACCAGGGTGTTGCCCTCGCGGCGCAGCGTCACGTCGGCGAACAGGCCGGTCTTGAACAGGCTCTTGAGCGACTGGTCGACCAGTTCCGCGTCGTAGGGGTCGCCGGGCTTGACCTGCATGTAGGACAAGACGGTGGCCGGCTCGATGCGCTGCGTGCCAACGACGCGCACCTCGCCGATCGGCGGCCCGGCCTGAGCGAGCTGCACGGCGGTCACGCGCGCCTGCGCGAGCGCCCCGCCGGCGACCGCCTGCGCGATCGACAGCAGCAGCCCCACGAGCGCAGCGGTCGTCAAGAACCGGCGCACAAACCCACCCCCTGGCGGCGAAACCGCCCGGTCGTCAGGACACGACCAGATCGACCACCTGGCGCACCCAAGGCAGCCGCAGGACGTCGTTCCAAGTCGCGAATAGCATGAGGGACAAGACGAGAACCAGCCCGATCTTGATGCCGTCTTCCTGCGCCCGCTCGCCCGGCGGACGGCCGCGGATCGCCTCATAGGCGTGGAACATCAGGTGCCCGCCGTCCAGCACCGGGATCGGCAGCAGGTTCACGATGCCGAGATTGATCGACAGGAAGGCGGCGATCTGGATCAGGTAGAGGATGCCGGCCTGCACCGCCATGCTGGAGATCTGGGCGATGCGCACCGGGCCGCCGATCTCCTCCGCGCCGCGCTCGCCGGCGAAAATCTGGCCGATCCCGGTGGCGGTGACCGAGACCATGCGCAGCGTCTCACGGCCGGCCTGGACGAGGGCGGACAGCGGGTCGAGGCGCACCTGCTCGCGGCCGACGCCGATCACGCCGATGATGCCGATGCGGTCCATGTTGCCCAGGCCGTCGTCGATCAGCCGCACCTCCGGCGTCACGATCAGCGTCAGCAGCGTGCCGTCGCGCTCGATGACCAGTTCGGCCGGCAGGCCGGGATGCAGCCGGATGAGCTGCTGCACCTCCTCGAAGCGGGCGATGTCGCGGCCGGCGACCTCGACGAAGACGTCGCCGGGCGCGAGGTCGGCGGCGGCCGCCGGCGAGTCCGGCTGCACCTCCTGCACCCGCGGCGGCGTGACCGACTGGCCCAGCGTCATGAAGGTGATGGCGAAGATCAGGATCGCCAGGATGAAGTTGGCGATCGGCCCGGCGGCGACGATCGCGGCGCGCTGGCCGACGCGCTTGTGGCAGAACGCGACCTCGCGCTCGGCCTCGCTCATGCCGGCTTCGGTGACGTCCGGCTCCAGGTCGTTCTGGCCGAACATCTTCACGTAGCCGCCCAGCGGGATGAGGCTGAACTTCCAGCGCGTGCCGGCGCGGTCGGTGTAGCCGAACAACTCGCGGCCGAAGCCGATCGAGAACACCTCGACGCGCACGCCGTTGCGCCGCGCCACCCAGTAGTGGCCCAGCTCATGGATGAACACGATCGGCGTGAGGACGACCAGGAAGGCGAACAGGGGCTGCGCGACCGCGCCCACCATGCCCATTAGGTCCACCATTTGCCCTCCCGCGCCCGTCCTGGCGCCCTACACGTAGGCACGGCGACGCGCCTCCGCCAGTTCGTCGGCGTTCTGCCGGGCCTCGCCGTCCAGCGCCACCACGTCGTCGAGGTTCGCCGGACGCGGCCCCGGCAGGGCCGCGAGGCAGTCCTCGACGACGCCGGTGATGTCGAGAAAGCGCAGGGCGCCGGCCAGGAAGCGCGCCACCGCGACCTCGTTGGCGGCGTTGAGCACCACCGGCGCGCCCGCGCCGGCCTTGAGCGCCTCGCGTGCCAGGCGCATTGCCGGGAAGCGCTCGGCGTCCGGCGCCTCGAAATCGAGCCGGGCGACCGCCGCCAGGTCCAGCCGCTCGGCCGGCACCGGCATGCGCCGCGGCCAGGCCAGGGCGTAGGCGATCGGCGTGCGCATGTCGGGCGCGCCCAGCTGGGCCAGCACCGAGCCGTCGCGGTAGGCGACCAGCGAGTGCACGACGGACTGGGGGTGCACCAGGATCTCGATCTGCGGCTCGTCGACGGGGAACAGGTAGCTGGCCTCGATCAACTCCAGGCCCTTGTTCATCATCGTCGCCGAATCGACCGAGATCTTCGCCCCCATGTCCCAGTTGGGATGGGCCACCGCCTGTTCCGGCGTGACGGCGGCCATGTCGTCCTGCGACCAGGCTCGGAACGGGCCGCCCGAGGCGGTCAGGATCAGCCGCTCGACGTCGGCCGCGTGCTGGGTCTCGAAGACCTGGAAGATGGCGCTGTGCTCGGAATCGACGGGCAGCAGCGTGGCGCCGCAGCGCGAGACCTCGGCCACCACCAGGTCGCCGGCGCAGACCAGGCTTTCCTTGTTGGCCAGCGCCACCACCGCGCCCTGGCGCACGGCGGCCAGGGTCGGCGCCAGGCCGGCGGCACCGACCACCGCCGCCATGACGATGTCGCAGGACCGGCTGGCCGCCTCGGCGACGGCCTCCGCGCCGGCGGCGACGCTGACCGTCGTGCCGGCCAGGGCCTCCTTGAGGTCGCCATAGCGGTCGGCGTCGGCGACCACCGCGTGCGCGGCGCCCAGCCGGCGCGCCTGCTCGGCCAGCTTCTCGACATTGCGGTTGGCGACCAGCGCCTCGACCGCGAAACGCTCGGGGTTGCGCCCGATGAGGTCGGCCGTGCTGCAGCCGACCGAACCCGTCGCCCCCAGCACGGTAACGCGGCGCGGCGCCTCGTGCGCCGCCGGCGTGGCTTCCGCAAGACTCATGTCGCCATCCTGTCGCCCAAGAGCCAGACCGCCAGCGCCAGGACAGGCCCCGCGGCCATGAGGCCGTCGATGCGGTCCAGCACGCCGCCATGGCCCGGGATCAGCGTGCCGGAGTCCTTGGCGCCGAAGCGGCGCTTCACGACCGATTCGAAGAGGTCGCCGCCCTGCGCCGCCAGCGCCAGGACGGCCCCCAGCGCGGCCAGCGGCAGCGCCGGACCGAGGCCGGTCACGCCGGCGACGGCGCCGGCGACCAGCGCCGCCCCGGCCATGCCGCCCAGGAGGCCCGCCCAGGTCTTGTGCGGGCTCCAACGCGGCGCCAGCCTCGGGCCGCCGATGCCGCGGCCGGCGAAGTACGCCGCGATGTCGGTCGTCCAGACCACGGCGAACAGCCACAGCACCAGGACGGCGCCCGGCTCGGCCGCGCCGCGCAGCCAGACGACGGCCACCGTCGGCAGGCCGATATAGGCGACGCCCAGCGCCAGCCAGGGCACGGCCGCCCGGTCGCGCAGGAGGGCCCACAGGGCACCCGCGAGAGCCAGGGCCGCCACAGCCGCCAACGCCAGGGCGCCACCCCACACGAGCGCCACGCCGGCGGCCAGCGGGGCCGCCAGCGCCGGCAGTGCGACCGCGGCGCCCGTCAGGCGCGTCAGCCGGCTCCACTCCCAGCCGCCGATGGCGCCAACGACGGCGATCAGGGCCGCCAGCCAAGCCGGTCCCGCCCACAGCGCCGCGATGGCGACGACCGCCAGGACGACCGCGGAGACGACCCGCGGCAGCAGGCCGCGCGCGGCCGGCGCGGGGCGGGCCTCAGCCAACGCGGGCGCCAAAGCGTCGCTCGCGGCGCTGGAACTCGTCGATCGCCGCCTCCAGGTGTTTGCGCTCGAACGTCGGCCAGTGCACGTCGACGAAGACCAGTTCGGTGTAGGCGCACTGCCACAAGAGGAAGTTGCTCAGCCGCTGCTCGCCGCTGGTGCGGATCAAGAGGTCCGGATCGGGGATCTCCGTGGTCGTCAGGTGGTGCTCGATGGTCGTTTCGTCGATCGCCGCCGGGTCGAGCGTGCCGTCGCGCACGGCGCGGGCGATCGCCGCCGCCGCGGCGGCGATCTCCTGCCGGGCGCCGTAGCTCAGCGCCACGGTGAGGTTCAGACCGCGGTTGTCGCGGGTCTGCGCCTCGGTGTTCTTGATCAGCGAGACGACGTCGTCCGGCAGCGCGTCGCGGTCGCCGATGACCCGCACGCGCACGCCGTTCTTGTGCAGCGCCACCGTCTCGCTCAAGAGGTAGCGGCGCAACAGGTTCATGAGATCGGCGATCTCCTCGCTGGGCCGGTTCCAGTTCTCGGCCGAGAAGCCGAACAGCGTCAGATAGCCGATGCCCAGCTCCGCCGCGGCCTCGACCGTGCGCCGTACGGCGTCCGCGCCGCGCTTGTGGCCCGCCGTGCGCGGCAGCCCGCGGGCGCGCGCCCAGCGGCCGTTGCCGTCCATGATGATCGCCACATGAACCGGTGGCGCGGGAATGTTTTGCTCGGCAACCGTCATGGCGTCAGATCTGCATGATCTCCTGCTCCTTGCCCGACAGCATCTCGTCGATCTGCTTGATGTGGCTGTCGGTCAGGTCCTGGATTTCGACGCCCCGGTCGTGGTGCTCGTCCTTGCCGATCTCGCTGTCGCGTTCCATGCGCTTGAGCGTATCCATGCCGTCGCGCCGGACGTTGCGCACCGCGACGCGGGCCTGTTCGGCGTACTTGCCGGCGACCTTGCTCAGCTCGACGCGGCGCTCCTCCGACAGCTCCGGGATCGGGATGCGGATCAACTGGCCCTCAGGCTGCGGGTTGAGCCCCAGGTCCGATTCGCGGATCGCGCGCTCCGCCGCCTTGGCCAGCGACTTGTCCCAGACCTGGACCGACAGCATGCGCGGCTCGGGCACGCTGACGGTGCCGATCTGGTTGAGCGGCATCTGCGTGCCGTAGGCATCGACCGTGATCGTATCGAGCAGGGCGGCGCTCGCGCGGCCCGTGCGCAGGCCGGCGAATTCCCGGCGCAGGACCTCCAGCGCGCCGTCCATGCGGCGCGTCAGGTCCTTGAGATCTGCGGACACCCCCTAGTCCTCCTCGTCTCCGATAATCGTATAGCGGCCCTCGCCCGCCAGCACCCGGGCAAATGCCCCGTCAGTATTGATCGAAAAGACCAAAATCGGAATGTGGTTCTCGCGGCACAGCGAGATGGCGGAGGCGTCCATCACCTTGAGATCGTTGCGCAGCACGTCCATGTAGCTCAGCCGCTCGTAGCGTTCGGCGGACGGGTTGGTGACCGGGTCGGCCGAATAGACGCCGTCCACCTTGGTGCCCTTGAGCAGCAGGTCGCAGCCCATCTCCGACGCGCGCAGCGCCGCCGCGGTGTCGGTGGTGAAGAACGGGTTGCCGGTGCCGGCGGCGAAGATCACGACGCGCTTCTTCTCCATGTGGCGCACGGCGCGGCGCCGGATATAGGGCTCGCAGACGGTCTGCATGGCGATCGCCGAGAGCACCCGGGTGTGCACGCCCAGGCCCTCCAGCGCGTTCTGCAGCGCCAGCGCGTTGATCACGGTCGCCAGCATGCCGATGGCGTCGGCACCGGCGCGCTCCATGCCTTTGGCGGCGCCGGAGACGCCGCGGAAGATGTTGCCGCCGCCGACGACGAGCGAGACCTCGACACCAAGATCGTGCACACCCCTGACTTCGCGGGCGACGCGCTCGACGGTCCCCGAATCGAGGCCGTAGTCGCCGCCGCCCATCAGCGCCTCGCCGGAGATTTTCAGGAGAACGCGGCGAAACTTGGGCTCTGCGGTCATGCGTGAAGGGGTGTCCAGCGGCGCGGTTGACATGGCAAAGCGCGCCCGCGGCGGTTTGGGCGGGCGCTCCGGGGCGCGGCCTTTATAGACAGCGGCCGGTCCCGCAGCAAGGCTGGACCGGCCGCCGAAAGCCGCGATCTCAGCGGGACTTAGCCCCTCAGCCGGCCAGTTTGCGGACTTCCTCGGCGAAGTCGTCCTCGCCGGCCTTCTCGACACCCTCGCCCAGGGCGAAGCGCACGAAGCCGGCGATGCGCACCGGCGCGCCGAGGTCCTTGGCGGCCGCCTCGACCACCTTGCCGACCTTGCTCTCGCCGTCGATCACCCAGGTCTGCTCGGCCAGCGCCACGTCCTCGTAGTACTTGCGCAGGCGGCCCTCGACCATCTTGGCGACGATCTCCTCGGGCTTGCCGGAGGCGCGCGCCAGCTCGGCCAGGACCTCGCGCTCGCGCTCCAGCGACGCCTGGTCGACGTCGTCGACGGCGACGAACTGGGGCTGCGTCGCGGCGACGTGCATGGCCAGCTGCTTGCCGAGCCCGGCCAGCACGGCCGTATCGCCGGTGCTCTCCAGCGCCACCAGGACGCCGATCTTGCCCAGGCCCGGCACGGTCTGGCCGTGCATGTAGGCGGCGACGACACCGTTCTCGACGCTCAGCGCCGCGGCACGTCTCAACTGGATGTTCTCGCCGATGGTCGAGACCAGGTGGGTCACCTCGTCGGCGACGTTGCGCCCGGTGCCGGGGTAGTCGGCGGCCGCCAGCGCCGCGACGTCGCCGCCGGTGTCGAGCGCCAGCTTGGCGGCGGTGGCGACGAAGCCCTGGAAGGTCTCGTTGCGGGCGACGAAGTCGGTCTCGGAGTTGACCTCGACCAGCGCGCCGCTTGTGCCCTCGGCGACGACGCCGACCAGGCCCTCGGAAGCGACGCGGCCGGCCTTCTTCGCCGCGGCCGCCAGGCCCTTCTTGCGCAGCCAGTCGACCGCGGCCTCGATATCGCCGTCGGCCTCGATCAATGCCTTCTTGCAGTCCATCATGCCGGCGCCGGTCGTCTGGCGCAGCTCCTTCACCAAGAGCGGCGTGATCTCCGCCATGTTCAGCTCCATCTCAGTCGGTGTGGGCGGGCGGGCCCGCCGTGGAGTGTGTGGGGCGGCCGGGCCCTCAGGACGCGGCCGCTTCAGCCCTTGGGGTTTCCTCGGCGGGCGATTCCTCGGCGGGCGATTCCTCGGCAGGCGCTTCATCGGCGGGCGCTTCATCGGCGGGCGCTTCGGCCTTGGGCTCGGCCGCTGGGGCTTCGGCGGGCGGGGCTTCGGCGGGCGGGGCTTCAGCGGGCTTCTCTGGCGCCGCCGCCGGCTTCTCCTCCAGCGCCACCTCGGCCGGCGGGGCCTCGGCCTCGCCGACGTCGGCGCCGGACTGGGTCAGCTCCTCGGCCAGGCCATCGATGACGGCGCCGGCAAACAGGTCGCAGTAGAGCGAGATCGCCCGCATCGCGTCGTCGTTGCCCGGCACCGGAAAGTCGATGGCCGACGGATCGGCGTTGCTGTCGACGATGCCGATGACGGGGATGCCCAGCTTCTTGGCCTCCGAGACCGCCAGCGGTTCGCGCACGGTGTCGATGACGACCAGGATGTCGGGCTTGCCGCCCATCTCCTTGATGCCGCCCAGCGCGCGCTCCAGCTTGTCCTGGCGCCGCGTCAGGTTGAGCATCTCCTTCTTGGTCAGACCGCTCTCGCCCTCGCCCAGCTGGGACTCCAGGTCGCGCAAGGTCTTGATCGAGTTGGAGATCGTCTTCCAGTTGGTCAGCATGCCGCCGAGCCAGCGGTGGTTGACATAGTACTGGCCACAGCGCCGCGCCTGCTCGGCGATGGTGTCGCTGGCCGCCCGCTTGGTGCCGACGAACAGCACGCGGCCGCCGCCGGCGACGACGCCGCGCACCTGGTTGAGCGCGGCGTACAGCATCGGCACGGTCTCGCGCAGGTCCAGGATGTGGATGTTGTTGCGCGCCCCGAAGATGTACGGGGACATGCGCGGGTTCCACCGTCGCGTGTGGTGGCCGAAATGCACGCCAGCTTCCAAGAGCTGGCGCATGGTGAACGTGGGCACCGCCATGGGTTGCTCCTTCTCCGGTTCTGCCTCCGCGAGCGATGAGTCCCGATTGGGACACCGGATCGACCGGCCGGGATGTCTCCCCGACCAGGCCGCAGACCCGCGTGTGGATTTGCGCGACAGGATCGCGCGGGGCGGGTGATAGCGCCCAAATCCCCCGAATGCAAGGGGAAAGGCGGCGGATTTCGGCCCCACAAGCCTATTCGAAATTGTCGCCGCCCCAGGCCTGTTCTACAGTCCGGGTCGGCGCCGCGAGCAGAGCCCTGGGAGGCAGCGTGACCGAGGTCCCGGTAGAACCGAAGTCGAAGCGGCGCGAGCTCGCCGCATTCCTGTTTCTCACCGTGGTCCTGGCGCCCGCCGTGACGCTGGCGGTCGTCGTCGGCTACGGCTTCGCCGTGTGGATGTTTCAGGTGCTGGCCGGCCCACCCGGGCCGTCCTGAGGCAGTGACCCAGGCCCAAGCGCGAAAGGCAACGCCATGCGTACGCGACGGGAATTCATCGGCGGCCGTTCCGGCACCGCCGAGCAGCATATCGCCAGCGTCCTGGTGCACGCCCGGCCCGAGCGGCTGGCGGCGGTCGAGGCCGCGCTGACCGATCTTCCCGGCGTCGAGAGCCACGGCTCGGACGGCGCCGGCAAGCTGATCCTGACGATCGAGACCGTGGACGACGCGGAACTGATGGGGCGCATCACCCGGATCGAGACGGCGGACGGCGTGATCGCCGCCTCGCTGGTCTACCACCATGCCGAGGAGCTGGCCGATGAGCGCTGAGAACGGGCCGACGCTGACGCGGCGCCAGTACATCAAGGCCCAGGCAGTCGCGGCCGGCCGCCGCGGCGGCCGGCATGCCGGCCACGGCGAACGCGGTGGCGCTGACCAGCCAGGCCGGCGAGCTGCAATGGTCGAAGGCGCCCTGCCGCTTCTGCGGTACCGGCTGCAGCGTCATGGTCGGCACCAAGGAGGGGCGCGTCGTCGCCACCCACGGCGACGTGCATGCGGAGGTCAATCGCGGCCTCAACTGCGTCAAGGGCTACTTCCTGTCGAAGATCATGTACGGCGAGGACCGGCTGACCACGCCGCTCCTGCGCATGAAGGACGGCGAGTACGCCAAGGACGGCGACTTCGCGCCGGTCTCCTGGGACGCGGCCTTCGATGTCATGGCCGACAAGTTCAAGGCCGCGCTGGCCGAGAAAGGGCCGACCGCCGTTGGCATGTTCGGCTCCGGCCAGTGGACGGTGTGGGAGGGCTATGCCGCCGCCAAGCTGTTTAAGGCGGGCTTCCGGTCCAACAATATCGATCCCAACGCGCGGCACTGCATGGCCTCCGCCGTCGCCGGCTTCATGCGCACTTTCGGCATCGACGAGCCGATGGGCTGCTACGACGACTTCGAGGAGGCGGACGCCTTCGTGCTGTGGGGTGCGAACGTCGCGGAGATGCACCCGATCCTGTGGACGCGCTTGGCCGACCGGCGCTTCAGCGCGCCGCACGTGCGCGTCGCCGTGTTGTCGACGTTCGAGAACCGCAGCTTCGGCCTCGCCGACGTGCCCATCGTCTTCACGCCGCAGACCGACCTGGCGATCCTCAACTACATCGCCAAGCACATCATCGACACCGGCCGGGTGAACGAGGCGTTCGTCGGCCGCCACGTCAACTTCCGCCGCGGCAACACCGACATCGGCTACGGCCTGCGCCCGGAGAACCCGCTGGAGCAGCGCGCCGCTAACGCCGACAAGGCCGGCGGCTCGTCGGAGATGACGTTCGAGGAGTACGCCGAGTTCGTCAGCGCCTACGACCTCGACAGTGTCGCCGAGCTCAGCGGCGTGCCGGCGTCGCGCCTGGAGCAGCTGGCGGAGATCTACGCCGATCCGGCGACCAAGGTGATGTCGCTGTGGACGATGGGCTTCAACCAGCACACCCGCGGGGTGTGGTTCAACAACCTCGTCTACAACATCCATCTCCTGACCGGGAAGATCGCGGCGCCGGGCAACAGTCCGTTCTCGCTGACCGGCCAGCCCTCGGCCTGCGGCACGGCGCGCGAAGTCGGCACGTTCTCGCACCGCCTGCCGGCGGACGTGGTGGTGGCGAACCCGGACCATCGCGCGATTGCCGAGGAAATCTGGAAATTGCCGGAGGGCGTCATCCCGCCCAAGCCCGGCTTCCACGCGGTGCAGCACAACCGCATGCTGAAGGACGGCGTCATCAACGCCTACTGGGTGCAGGTCAACAACAACATGCAGGCGGCGGCCAACCTGAACGAGGAAGGCTTACCCGGCTACCGCAACCCGGAGAACTTCATCGTCGTCTCCGACGCCTACCCGACGGTGACGGCGCAGGCGGCCGACCTGATCCTGCCGACCGCCATGTGGGTCGAGAAGGAAGGCGCCTACGGCAACGCCGAGCGGCGCACCCAGTTCTGGCACGAGATGGTCGCGGCCCCCGGCGAGGCGCGCTCGGACCTGTGGCAGGTCGTCGAGTTCTCCAAGCGCTTCACGACCGACGAGGTCTGGCCGGCGGAGATCCTGGACGCCAACCCGGATTACATGGGCAAGACGCTCTACCAGGTGCTGTTCGCCAACGGCCAGGTCGACCGCTACCCGCTGTCCGACGCCAGCCTGGAGTACGAGAGCCATGAGGCCAAGGCCTTCGGCTTCTATATCCAGAAGGGCCTGTTCGAGGAGTACGCAACCTTCGGCCGCGGCCACGCCCACGACCTGGCGCCGTTCGACACCTACCACCAGGTGCGCGGCCTGCGCTGGCCCGTCGTCGACGGCAAGGAGACGCGCTGGCGCTTCCGCGAGGGCTCGGACCCTTACGTCGAGGCGGGAACGGGCCTGCAGTTCTACGGCAACGCCGACAACAGGGCGAAGATCTTCGCCCTGCCCTACGAGCCGCCGGCGGAATCCCCGGACGACGAGTACGACATGTGGCTGGCGACCGGCCGGGTCTTGGAGCACTGGCACTCGGGCTCGATGACGCGGCGGGTGCCGGAGCTCTACCAGTCGTTCCCGGACGCGGTGGTGTTCATGCACCCGGACGACGCGCGCGACCGCGGCCTGCGCCGCGGCAGCGACGTCCGCGTCGTCTCCCGGCGCGGCGAGATCAGGACCCGGGTGGAGACCCGCGGCCGCAACAAGCCGCCGCGCGGCCTGGTCTTCGTGCCCTGGTTCGATGCCGGCCAGCTGATCAACAAGGTGACGCTGGACGCGACCGACCCGATCTCCAAGCAGACGGACTTCAAGAAGTGCGCCGTCAAGGTGCTGAAGGCATGAGGCGGGTCCTGATCGCGGGCCTCGTGCTTGGCGCCGCGCTGTCGGCGGCGCTGGCCGACGACAACATCGCCACCCTGCGCGGCGGCGCCATCGACGTCGAGACGTCGCCGCCGCCGCTCAGCGATCCGTCGAACAACGACCTGCGGCGGGGGCGCAACTACCCGGAGCAGCCGCCGACGATCCCGCACAAGATCCGCGACTACCAGGTCGACCTCAACGCCAACAAGTGCCTGGACTGCCACAGCCGCGCGAAGACCGAACAGTCCCAGGCGCCGATGGTCAGCGTCACCCACTTCGTCGACCGCGAGGGCCAAGTGCGCGCCTTCATCTCGCCGCGGCGCTATTTCTGCAACCAGTGCCACGTGCCCCAGACCGAAGTGCGGCCGCTGACCGGCAATACGTTCGTCGACGTCGACACGCTGGTCTTCGGCCTCGGCGGCCAGGGGAACTGAGCCGTGGGGTTGCGCGGGCGCCTGAAGGGCTATTGGGACCTCCTGAACCGGCCCAGCGCCCACTACAGCCTGGCCTTCCTGACGGTCGGCGGCTTCATCGCCGGCATCGTCTTCTGGGGCGCCTTCAACACGGCGCTGGAACTGACCAACACCGAGACGTTCTGCACCGGCTGTCACGAGATGCGGGACAACGTGTTCCAGGAGATCAAGCCGACGATCCACTACAACAACCGCTCGGGCGTGCGCGCGACCTGCCCCGACTGCCACGTGCCGCACGACTGGACCGACAAGATCGCCCGCAAGATGCAGGCCTCGAAGGAGGTCTGGGGCACGATCTTCGGCACCATCAACACGCGCGAGAAATTCCTCGAGAAACGGCTCGAGCTGGCGCAGCACGAATGGGCGCGGCTCAAGGCCAACGATTCGCTGGAATGCCGCAACTGCCACGAGCTCGAGTTCACGGACTTCACGGTGCAGAGCCAACGCGCCGCCGACCAGCACGCGCGCTTCCTGGAGACGCGCGAACAGACCTGCATCGACTGCCACAAGGGCATCGCCCACCAGCTGCCCCGGATGGCCGGCGCCGGCAGTTGATGTCTGGCGACGTCAGGTGATCACTAGGCTGCCGTCGTCGTTGAACTCGAAGGCGCCGTAGGCGACCTCCCAGAGGTGGCCGTCTGGGTCGGAGAAGTAGCCGCTGTAGCCGCCCCAGAAGGCCTTTTGGGCCGGCTTCTCGATCCTGCCGCCGGCGGCCTCGGCGAGCGCCAGCCCGGCGTCGACCTCCTCCGGCGTGCGCACGTTGTGCGCCAAAGTGACGCCGGAGAAGCCCGCCGGCTTGTCGCCCCAGCCCTCGCCCACGTCTTCGGCCAGCTTGTCGCGCGGGTAGAGCGCCAGGCACGTCCCGCCGGTCTGAAAAAACACGATGCCCTTGTCGGGCGTCCAGGTCGTCGGCCAGCCCAGGCCGTCGCGGTAGAAGGCATAGGCGCGCGCGAGGTCGGCGACACCCAGCGTGACGATCGAAATCCGCGGTTCCACGGGTTTGGCTCCTCTCCTCCTGCGCGACGGCCGGTCAGCATAACGCCGATCCCGCTGGCCGACCCGCCTTGTGGAGACTATCTCTGTCGCCGAGGAGGATCACCGCGATGCTGAAGACTGCGATTCTGGCCGGCGGCTGTTTCTGGGGCATGCAGGAGCTGTTCCGCCGGCTGCCCGGCGTGCGTTCGACGCGCGTCGGCTATACCGGCGGCGAGATGGCCGCGCCGACCTACGACCACGTCAAGACCGGCACCACCGGCCACACCGAGGCGCTGGAAGTTGTCTACGACCCGGCCGAGGTCTCCTACCGCGACCTGTTGGAGCTGTTCTTTCAAATCCACGACCCGACGACGCCCAACCGCCAGGGCAACGACGTCGGCTCGCAGTACCGCTCCGTGATCTTCGCCGCCGACGAGGCGGAGGCGCGCGAGGCCCGCGAGCTGATCGCCGAAGTCGACGCCTCCGGCCTGTGGTCCGGCAAGGTGGTCACGGAAGTGGTGCCGGCGATGCCGTTCACCGCGGCGGAGCCGGTGCACCAGGACTACCTGCAGCGCATTCCCCACGGCTACACCTGCCACTTCCCGCGGCCCGGCTGGCGCCTGCCGGCACGCGCCAAGGCAGCCAGCGCGGCGTAAGCCACCTTGCGCTAATCTGCGGCCATGGACCCCGGCACGCCCGATCCCGTCGCCGGCCTGGCGGACCAGCGCTTTCGCCGGGCCGTCGCCATCCGCGACTGGCTGTTGGGCGAAGCGCGCGAGATCACCGACCCCAACGTCATCCTCGAAGGGCTCTGCCTCAGGCTGCGCGACGCCGGCGTGCCGATCGACCGCGGCATCAGCGCGATCGAGCTGCGCCACGCCGAGGCCGCCGCCAACGCGCGCATCTGGGAGCACGGCACCGGTGCGGCGCGCGAACACCTGTTCGCGCACGGCCAGGACGGCTCGGCGCTGACCGGCCGGCGGCCGCTCGCCGTCGCCCACGAACGCGACGAGTGGCTGCGGCTCAGGCTCGCGGAGACGCCCGACGACGCCTACTACATGGTCGCCGACCTGAAGGCGCGCGGCTATGTCGACCACGTCTCGATCCCCGTCGTGCTGCTGAACGGCATGCGCTGCGGCTTCACCTTCGCGACCAAGTCGGCGGCGGGCTTCAGCGACGACGACATCGCCGTCCTCCGCACGGTGTTCCCGGCGCTGGCAGCGCTGATGGAGATCCTGGTGGCCGTGCACCGCATCATGCGCGAGGTGCTGGGCATGTACGTCGGCCACGAGCCGCACCGGCGCATCCTCTCGGGGGACGTGCGCCGCGGCGAGGTACTGCGCATCCGCGCCGCCATCCTGTTCGCCGACATGCGCAACTACACCGGCCTGACCTCCTCGATGCCGGCGGAGGCGGCGACGGACCTGGTCAACCAGTACTACGACTGCATCGTGCCGCCGGTCGACGAGCGTGGCGGCGAGGTCCTGAAGTTCATCGGCGACGCGGTGCTGGCGATCTTCCGCGCCGGCGAGGGCGAGGAGACCGAGGCCTGCTGGCGCGCCTACGCGGCGGCCCAGGCGGGCCTCGTCAATGTCGACGCGCAGCAGAGCTTCGAGGTCGGCATCGCCCTGCACTTCGGCGAGACCGCGTACGGCAACGTAGGTTCGGGCGCGCGCCTCGACTACACGGTGATCGGTCGCGACGTGAACCTGGCGGCGCGCATCGCCAGCCTGTGCGGGGCCGAACAGCGGCGGTTGCTGGTCTCCAGCGCCTTCAAGCGCCACATCGAAGGCGCCGGATTGAAGCCGCTCGGCACGTTCGACCTCAAGGGCCTGCCGGAGCCGGAGGAGGTCTTCGAGCCGGGCCCTACACCTCCTCCACCTTGAGCACGCCGGCGACGTCCTTCAGGGCCGCGCGCACCTGGGGCGTGCAGACGTAGCCGCCGGGCAGTCTGAGCTCGACCTCCTCGTCTTCGGCGGGCACCACCAGGCGAATCTGGCCCCGGCCCCGCCCGTTGCCGTTGTGCGCAAAGCGGTCGATGCGTTCGCGCAAGGACGCGAGCGGGCCGGCGTCGTCGAGCCACAGCTTGAGGCCGGCGGCGGCGTCGGCGGTGGCCTCATCCAGGTCCTCGACCTTCTGCGCGCGCAGGGACAGCTGCTCGCCCTCGAGCGAGGCGCCGACCCACAACAGCATCGGCCGGCCGGCGTCCAGCAGGTCGCGCGCCTGGGCCAGCACCTCCGAGAACATCACTACCTCGTAGACGCCCGAGGTGTCCGAGCACGTCACGAAAGCGAAGCGCGCGCCGCTGCGCGCCGTGCGCTCGGACTTGGCCAGCATCGTGCCGGCCAGCTTGACCATGGCGCCGCCGCCCTGGGCTTCGACGGTGGCGTGCACGTCGCTGGAGGCGATAGCGCCGATGCGCTCCAGGCGCTTGGCGTAGTCGTCGAGCGGGTGCGCCGACAGATAGAAGCCGATGGCGTCGAGCTCCTGCTGCAGCCGCTCCGCGCCCGGCCAGTCGTCGCGCGGCGGCAGGCGCAGGGGTTCGGCGGTGATCTCGTCGCCGCCGCCGAACAGGCTGACCTGGCCGCTGTCGCGGTCCTCCTGCGCCGCGTGGGCGTGGCGCATGACCAGCTCGGCGGCGCCGAACACCTGGGCGCGGTTGGGGTTGAGGCCGTCGAAGGCCCCCGCCGCGGCCAGCGTCTCGATCTGGCGCTTGTTGACCACCTTGGCGTCGAGCCGCGCGGCGAGGTCCGCCAGGTCGCGGTAGGCGCCGTTGGCCGTGCGCTCGGCGACGATGGCCTCCATGGCGGCGCGGCCGACGCCCTTGATCGCCCCCAGCGCGTAGCGGATGCCAAGCTTGTCGTCGTCCACGTCTTCGACCGCGAACGTCGCCTCCGAGCGGTTGACGTCCGGCGGCAACAACGGGATGCCCAGGCGGTCGAGCTCGCGGCGGAAGCCGGCCAGCCGGTCGGTGTTGCCCATGTCGAGGGTCATCGACGCGGCGAGGAACTCGACCGGATGGTTGGCCTTCAGGTACGCCGTCTGGTAGGCGACCAGCGCATAGCCGGTGGAGTGCGCCTTGTTGAAGCCGTAGCCGGCGAACTTGTCGACTAGGTCGAAGACGTACTCGGCGCGCTCGCGCGGCACGCCGCGGGCCATGGCGCCGTCGACGAAGTGCTCGCGCTGCGCCGCCATCTCCGACTTGATCTTTTTGCCCATGGCATTGCGCAGCACGTCCGCGTGGCCCAGCGTGAAGCCGGCGAACACCTGCGCGATCTGCATCACCTGCTCCTGGTAGATGATGACGCCGTAGGTGTCGGCGACGACCGGCTCGATGGTCTCGTGCAGAAACTCGGGCTTTTCGCGCTCGTACTTGCAGGCGACGTATTTCGGGATGTTCTCCATCGGGCCGGGGCGGAACAGCGCGACCAGCGCAATGATGTCCTCGAAGTTGTTGACCCGCGCCTCGCGCAGCAACTGGCGCATGCCCGAGCCTTCAAACTGGAACACGCCCATGGTGTCGCCACGGCTCATCATGTCGAAAGGCTGGGCGTCGTCGAGCGGCAGCGCGCCGATATCGATCTCGACGCCTCGCCGGGCCAGCAAGTCGACCGCGCGCTTCAGCACCGTCAGCGTCTTCAGGCCCAGGAAGTCGAACTTCACCAGGCCCGCCTTCTCGACGAACTTCATGCTGAACTGGGTGACCGCCATCTCCGAGCGCGTGTCGCGGTAGAGCGGGATCAGCTCCTTCAGCGGCCGGTCGCCGATGACGACGCCGGCGGCATGGGTCGAGGCGTGGCGGTAGAGCCCCTCGAGCTTCAGCGAGACACGGATCAGCCGCCCGATCGCCTCGTCCTCGCGCTGCATCTCCTGCAGCGCCGGCTCGCCGTCGATGGCCTGCTGCAGGGTCACCGGGTTGGCCGGGTTGTTCGGCACCAGCTTGCAGATGCGGTCGACGCGGTTGTAGCCCAGCTCCATGACCCGGCCGACGTCGCGCAGCACGGCCCGCGCCTGGAGCTTTCCAAACGTGATGATCTGGGCGACGCGGTCGTGGCCGTATTTGGCCTGAACGTAGTCGATGACCTCGTCGCGCCGGTCCTGGCAGAAGTCGATGTCGAAGTCCGGCATCGAGATGCGGTCCATGTTGAGGAACCGCTCGAACAGCAGGTTGAAGCGCAGGGGATCGAGATCGGTGATGGTCAGCGCCCAGGCGGCGACCGAGCCGGCGCCCGAGCCGCGCCCGGGTCCGACCGGAATACCCCGCGCCTTGGCCCACTTGATGAAGTCGGCGACGATCAGGAAGTAGCCGGAATACCCCATCTTCTCAATGACTTCGAGCTCGAAGCTCAAGCGCTCGCGATAGGGCCGCTCGCGCTCCTCGCGGGCCTCCGGCGTCTCGTCGGCGACGGTGATCGCGGCGAGACGGTCGGCCAGGCCGGCCTCGGCCTGTAGGCGCATCTCCTCGCCTTCGGTGTGGCCGCTCTCGGTCGCGAACGGCGGCAGGATCGGGTCGCGCGCCTCCGGCATGAAGGCGCAGCGACGGGCGATGGCGACGGTGTTGGCGACCGCCTCCGGCAGGTCCTGGAACAGCGCCGCCATCTCCTCGGCGGTCTTGAAGCGGTGCTCGGGCGTGCAGCGCCGCCGCTCCGCCTGGCCCAGATAGGCGCCGTCGGCGATGCACAGCAGCGCGTCGTGCGCCTCGTACTCGTCGGCGTCCAGGAAGAACGCCTCGTTGGTGGCGACCAGCGGCAGCTCGCGGGCGACGGCGAGGTCGACCAGCGCGCCCTCGATACGGTCCTCGACCGCGACGCCGTGGCGCTGCAGCTCGACGTACAGCCGCCCGGGGAACAGGGACTGCAGCCGACCGAGGTAGTCTCCGGCCGCGTCGCCCTGCCCTTCGGCCAACAACCTCCCGACGCCGCCGGCCGGGCCGCCGGTCAGCGCCAGCAACCCGTCGGTGCAGCCGTCCAGGTCGGCGAGCGCCAGGTGCGGGTCGTGGGCGTCGGCGGCGTCCAAGTAGGCGCGGCTGACCAGGTCGAGGAGATTCCTGTAACCGGCCTCGTCTTGCACCAGCAGGACCAGCTGGTCGGTCTCGGGCGTCGCGGTGCGCAGCGGCCCGCCCTCGCCCTCGCGCGCGATCGCCAGTTGGCAGCCGACGATCGGCTGCACCCCCGCCGCCGACGCCGTCAGCGCAAATTCCAGCGCCCCGAACAGGTTGTTGGTGTCGGTGATCGCCACCGCCGGCATCGCCTGCTCGCGGCAGCGGTCGACCAGCGCGTCGAGCCGGATGGCGCCCTCGGAGAGAGAGAACGCAGTGTGGGTGCGCAAGTGGACAAATGGGGCGTGGGGCATGGGCGGGATGTTAGACGAGTCGCCCGCCCGTGCTCGCTGTGGATATCGGCCGCGGGTAATCCGCACGCACGAATTCGCCCACGCCCGGTCGCGCCGACACGGGCCTCCGCAACACCCCCCACCCTAACCCTCCCCCTCAAGGGGGGAGGGAATTCTCGTTGCCGCTCAGCCTTTTATCTCCCTCCCCCTTGAGGGGGAGCATCTGTGTTGCGTGTCAAGGGTTGGCGGGTAGCCAGAGGCGGTCGTCTTTGAGCAGGGTGTTGGCGAGGACGACGAGCTTTCGCATGACGGCGGTGAGGGCGACCT
>Ga0209678_1000204_pt1 | contig 23946 bp, 25 predicted proteins | sample WorMetilvaeELBA1_FD_187404 | JGI IMG/M metagenome (GOLD analysis project Ga0209678, IMG submission 187404) | Marine gutless worms symbiont microbial communities from Max Planck institute for Marine Microbiology, Germany - Olavius ilvae ELBA.1... ...
GCCCGAATGCTCTCGCCCGCCTCATGGCGAGCCACAACACGCTCACGAAGATCGTTCGACAGAGGTCGTGCCATGCATGCTGGCCTCCTCATCCAGCACACATCTTGAATCAGAACCTCGCCCGCGCCGAAACCCCAAAATGATTCCGCCTACGGGAATCCCGCTCTAGCGGAACGCCGGTTCGTGGAAACTGCGCAGTTTGCGGGAGTGCATCGCCTCGACGTCGGCGCGCAGGATGCGGACGGCCTCGATGCCGATTAGAAGGTGCTGGCTGATGCGCTCGCGGTAGAAGGCGTTGGCCATGCCGCGCAGCTTGATCTCGCCGTGCATCGGCTTGTCGGAGACGCACAACAGCGTGCCGTAGGGCACGCGCAGGCGGAAGCCGTTCGAGGCGATAGTGGCGCTCTCCATGTCGACGGCGATGGCGCGCGACTGGCTGAAGCGCTTCGACAGCTCGGCGTGGCGCAGTTCCCAGTTGCGATTGTCGGTCGTCGCCACGGTGCCGGTGCGCATGCTGGCCTTCATCTGCAGGCCGCGCAGGCCGGTGACACGCGCCACCGCCTCCTGCAGCGCCACCTGGATCTCGGCCATCGGCGGCACCGGCACCCAGACCGGCAGGTCCTGGTCCAGCACGTGGTCCTCGCGGATGTAGGCGTGCGCCAGCACGTAGTCGCCCAGCGACTGGCTGCGGCGCAGGCCGCCGCAATGGCCGATCATCAGCCAGCAGTGCGGGCGCAGCACGGCGATGTGGTCGGTGATGGTGCGCGCGTTCGACGGGCCGACGCCGATGTTGACCAGCGTGATGCCCAGCCGGTCCTTGCGTTTGAGGTGATAGGCCGGCATCTGCGGCAGGTGCTCGACCGGCTCACCCGACGGCTCGGCGTCGCTCAGGCGCTTGTTCGGCGTCACCACGTCGCCGGGCTCGACGAAGGCCTCGTATTCGTCGCCGTGCTCGATCTCGGCGCGGGCCAGCGCGACGAAGGCGTCGACGTAGCGCTGGTAGTTGGTGAACAGCACGAAGCGCTGGAAGTGCTCAGGGTGCGTCGCCGTGTAGTGGCCCAGGCGCACGAGGCCCAGGTCGACCCGCGCGGCGGAGAACAGCGCCAGCGGGTAGGGGTTGCCGGGCGCCGGCTGGAAGGTGCCGTTGGCGATGCTGTCGTCGATTTGCGCCAGGTCCGGCAGCGTGAAGGTCGCCTGCATGTCGCGTATGTCGTCGGCGGAGATGTCCGCCGTCGCGTGTTCGATGACGAAGGTCAGCGGGATCTGCCGGGCGCTGGTGCCGACCATCACCGGCTGCCGGTGGTAGCGCAGCAGCAGTTCCAGTTGGTTGCGGTAGTAGCCGCCGAACAGGTCCGGCCGGGTCAGCGTCGTGCCGTACAGGCCGGCGTAGGGCAGCGAGCCGTAGGCCGGCCGTTCCTCCTGCAGCAGGTCCTCCGCCGACGCCTCGATGCCGAGATAGGGGTAGTACGCCTCGACGCGGCCCAGCTCGCGGTCGCCGGCGGCGAAGCGCTTGAAGCCATTGCGGATGATGCCGGCGTTCCGATCGTAGATTCGCGTCACCTCGGCGAGCGCCGAGTCCGGGTCGCTGAACGCCTTCAGGTCGCGGGCGGGGCCGTGGCCGGTTCCGGGCATGTCGCGCCTCAGGCCGCCAGGCCGAGCAGGCCGCGGGCGAAGGTCCGGGCGTCAAACGGGCGCAGGTCGTCGGCGCCCTCGCCGACGCCGACGGCGTGGATCGGCAGGCCGAAGCGGTCGGCGAGGGCGACGATGACGCCGCCGCGGGCCGAGCCGTCGAGCTTGGTGACGACCAACCCGGTGACGTCGGTGAGGTCGCGGAAGGTCTCGACCTGGGCGTGGGCGTTCTGGCCCGTCGTGGCGTCGAGCACCAAGATGCAGTCGTGCGGGGCGTCGGGGTCCAGCTTGCGCAGGACGCGGATCACCTTCTGCAGTTGGGCCATCAGTTCGGCCTTGTTGTGCAGCCGCCCGGCCGTGTCGACCAGCAGCAGGTCGGTGCCGTGCGTGCGGGCCTCTTCGAGCGCCTCGAAGGCGACCGCCGCCGGGTCCGCGCCGGGGTCCTTGGCCACGAAACCGGCGCCGGTGCGCTCGGCCCAGACGCCCAGCTGCTCGATGGCCGCGGCGCGGAAGGTGTCGGCGGCGGCCAGCATGACGCTCATCCCCACCTCGCGATAGAGCCGCGCCAGTTTGCCGATGGTCGTCGTCTTGCCGGTGCCGTTGACGCCGACGACCAGCACCACGTGCGGCCGGTGGGCGCCGTCGATGGCGAGCGGCCGGGCGACCGGGTCCAGAATGCCGGCGATGTCGGCGGCCAGCGCCTCGCGCACCTCGTCGTCGCTCACCGTCTTGTCGAAGCGCGTCGCCGCCACGTTGCCGGCCAGGCGCGCCGCAGTCGCGACGCCCAGGTCGGCGGCAATCAGTACCTCTTCCAGTTCCTCGACCGCCGCGTCGTCCAGCTTGCGGCCGGTGAAGATGGCGCCGATCGACTGGCCGAGCTTGGTCGAGGAACGACTTAGGCCGGCGCGCAGCCGGCCGAACCAGCCGCCGGTCGTTGCGGTCTCGCTCATGCGCGGTCGAGCGGGCGCGCGGTGAGGCCGTCGGCGTCGGCGGCGACGATGCGCACCGGGACCAGCGTGCCGGGCGCGACGTCCGTGGTGAGGCGCGTCGGGGCGAAGTGCTCGGTGTGGCCGCGGTCGTCCTGCTCGACCAGCACCTCGGCGGAGGTGCCGATGCGGGACCGGAAGAATTCGGCGCGCGCCGCATCGCCGGCCGCGCGCAGCCGGGCCGCGCGGTCCTTGCGCACCGCCCGGGGCACCTGCGGCATGCGTGCCGCTGGCGTGCCCGCGCGTGGGCTGAACGGAAAGACGTACAGGTACGTGAGGCCCGCCTCGGCGACAAGATCCAGGGTGCGCCCGAACATCGCCTCGTCCTCGGTCGGGAAGCCGGCGATGAGGTCGGCGCCGAAGACGACGTCGCGCCGCGCCGCCCGTGCCCGCGCGACGAACTCCAGCGCCTGGGCGCGGTCGTGGCGCCGCTTCATGCGCTTCAAGACCAGGTCGTCGCCGGCCTGCAGGCTCAGATGCAGATGCGGCATCAGCCGCGGCTCGTCGGCGATCAGGCGCAAGAGGTCGTCGTCGACTTCCGCCGGGTCCAGGGAACTGAGCCGCAGGCGCGGCAACTCGGGCACCGCGGCCAGCACGCGCCGCACCATCTGGCCCAGCGTCGGCCGGCCCGGCAGGTCGGCGCCGTAGGAGGTGACGTCGATGCCCGACAGCACCACCTCGCGCGTGCCGCCTTCCGCCAGCGTGCGCACTTGGGCCGCGATCTCGCCCAGCGGCACGCTGCGGGAGTTCCCGCGGCCGTAGGGGATGATGCAGAAGGTGCAGCGGTGGTCGCAGCCCTGCTGCACCTCGATGAAGGCGCGGGCGCGGCCCGCGAAGCCGTCGATCAGGTGATGCGCCGTCTCGCGCACGGTCATGATGTCGCCGACCGCGACCCGCGGGTGCGTTGGCCCGAAGCTGGCCACGTCCAGTTTCTCGGCGTTGCCCAGCACGCGGTCGACCTCCGGCATCGCGGCGTAGCGCGCGGGGTCGATCTGCGCCGCGCAGCCGGTGACGACGATGCGGCGGTCGGGGTGGCGGCGGCGGGCGCGGCGGATCGCCTGGCGCGCCTGGCGCTCGGCCTCGGCGGTCACCGCGCAGGTGTTGACGATCACGGCGTCGCCCAGGCCCGCGGCGCGGGCGTGGCGCCGCATGACCTCCGACTCGTAAGCGTTGAGGCGGCAGCCGAAGGTGACGACCTCCGGCTCGGAGAGGGTGCCGCCGTCAGGCATCGCCGGTTTGCGCCAGCGTGCCGGTGAAGCTGACGGCCGTGGGGCCGGTCATCTCGACGTGCCCGTCGGCGCGCCAGTCGAGGGCCAGCGGCCCGCCGTCGAGCACCACCGTGACCCGCCGCCCGGTCAGGCCGCGCCGCGCCGCGGCCACCACCGCCGCCGCGGCGCCGGTGCCGCAGGCGCGGGTGATGCCGACGCCGCGCTCCCAGACGCGCATGCGCAGGCTGTCGGGCCCGGTCAGGCTGACGACCTCGACGTTCGTGCGCTGGGGATAGAGCGGGTCGTGCTCCAGCACAGGCCCCAGAGTTGCCAGGTCCGGGCCTTCGGCATCGTCGACGAAGAATACGGCGTGTGGGTTGCCGACGCTGACCGCGACCGCGTCGCTGAGCGGGCCGTGCCCGATCGGCACGTGCAGCGTGTCGGTCTCGCGGGCCAGCGGGATGTCCTGCCAGTCGAGGCGCGCGGGGCCCAGGTCGACGGCGACGTCCGGGCCGGCCGCGCGCGCGGCGAGGGGCCCGGCGGCAGTCTCAAGCCGCACGTCGTCCTGGCCGCCTTCGTCCATCAGGAGGCGGGCCACGCAGCGCGCCGCGTTGCCGCAGGCCTCGACCTCGCCGCCGTCGGCGTTGTGGATGCGCATGAAGGCCTGCGCCCGGCCGTTCGCCGGCGGCTCAAGCACGATCAACTGGTCGCAGCCGACGCCGGTGCGGCGGTCGGCGATGGCGCGCACCTGGGCCGCCGTGAGCGCGAGCGGACGCGCCCGCGCGTCGAGCACGACGAAGTCGTTGCCCAGGCCGTGCATCTTGGTGAAGGGCCGCGCGCGCATGCGCGGGATATAGGGTGGACGCGGGGCGCAAGTCCACCGTTTCGTTGCGCCCCGCCTTCCGCCGCCGGGCCGGCCCTTCGGGTGCTGCGCGCTAGGCGCTCAGCGCCTTGACGAGCTGCACGATCTGCCGGCGGACCTTGGTGTCGGTGATCTGCTGGAAGGCCTGGTTGAGGTCCAGCACCTGGCGGGCGCTTTGGGCGTCGCCGTGATAGGCGGCGGCCGCCTCCGCCGCGCCCTTCAGGCGACCCTTGCCGCGTCGGCTGAGCCCTTCGAAGAAATAGCCGGGCTCGACGTCGAGTATGCAGCAAACCTCCCACAGCTTGCTGGCACTGGCGCGATTGGCCCCGCTTTCATACTTCTGAACCTGCTGGAAACTGATGCCGAGTTTGCGCGCCAGCTCTTTTTGCGGCATGCCGCGCATTTCCCGCCGTTGTCGCAACCGCGCTCCTACATGGATGTCTACCGGATGTGGCACAGACCTAACCCTCCCCACGGCCGCTGCCGCGTAACCCCAGCCGTCGCCGCCGTGCCCTTGCCGCCGGCCCACCCCGAACCGGGCCGCTGCCGTGTTGACGCCCGAAAACCACGCCGCGCCGCCGCCATGCGGCGCAGACGGAAGCGGTCGTGGCTCTCATGCCGCAACGGATCATAGCAGGCACATTAAGTTGAATTGTTGGAGCTCGCAACAATTCAGGTTTCGGAACTAATTCGAGCTCATGCTGTGGCTGTTTGGTACGGCGTTGCGGCGCCAGAAGCAACTCTGTTAGCGCTATCTTTGGCGATAGTTTGCCGCAAGCGACTTGACGAGACCAGCAACTTTGTCGCGCACCAAAGGGTCCCGAATGGCGCGAAATAGGTCGACCAGCCGGCGCGCCTCGCGTTCGTCGGGGACCGGATGCTCGGGGTCCGGCGGCGGGTCGCGCGTCAACCCGACGAAGAAAAAGTCGACTTCTTCACCCAGCGCATTGGCCAGTTCATGCAGCCGGCTGGCGCTGACGCGGGTCGCGCCCGTCTCGTATTTCTGGATCTGCGTCGCCGTCAGGCTCAGCTGCCGCGCCAGGCGTTCGCGGCTCAGCCCCAGCCGCTCACGCGCTTCACGCAGGCGTGTGCCGACAATGTCGGTCGATAGGATGCGGCGACGACTGATGGCTTGGTGGCGACATGTGACTGGCGAGAGACTGCTCTTCTAGGCGCGCACTGGTGGGCCGCCCGGTTGGCCCGCTAAGGTAGACGACAGCCGATGAGGGGCAAGGGAAAATTGGTCGGCGCCGATGCCGGCCGCTGGCGGACGCCGCCGGCCGCTTGACTTCGTCCGGGCGCCTGAATAGCTTCCGCGCCACCGACGGCATGGGAATAGCGCCGCCGGCCCCAAGGGGCTCCGCCAGTCCGCGAGAATTCGCGCACTGGCGCCATCGTCGTTTGCACGGGAGCAGCGTTCGCGTGTTCGAATCACTGACCGGCCGCCTGGGCGAGGTCTTCGACCGGCTGAAGCGCCGCGGCGCCTTGAGCGAAGGCGACGTCACCGCCGCCCTGCGCGAGATCCGGGTGGCGCTCCTCGAGGCCGACGTCGGGCTCGAGGTCGTCAAGGGCTTCATCGACGACGTCTCCGAACGCGCCACGGGCCAGGAGGTGCTGAAGAGCGTCACACCCGGCCAGATGGTCGTCAAGATCGTGCACGACCGGCTGGTCGAGCTGCTGGGCGGCGAGGCCGCGGAGTTCGAGATCAAGGCGGCGGCGCCGGCGCCGGTCCTGATGGTCGGCCTGCAGGGCTCGGGCAAGACGACGACGACCGCGAAGGTCGGCAAGTTCCTGGCCGAGAAGCGCAGGCAGAAGGTGCTGATGGCGTCGCTGGACGTGCGCCGCCCGGCCGCGCAGGAGCAGCTGCGCGTGCTGGGCGATCAGGCGCTGGTGCCGACGCTCGACATCGTGCCGTTCGAGGCGCCCGTCGCGATCGCCCAGCGCGCCATGGCGACGGGGCGCCGCGAGGGCTACGACGTGGTGCTGCTGGACACCGCCGGACGCCTCTCGATCGACGACGAGATGATGGACGAGGCGGCGAAAATCGCGGGCGCTGTGACGCCGGCGGAGACGCTGTTGGTCGCCGACGCCATGACCGGCCAGGACGCGGTCAACGTGGCGCGCGCCTTCAACGAGCGCCTGGACCTGACCGGCATCGTGCTGACCCGCGCCGACGGCGACGCGCGCGGCGGCGCGGCGCTGTCGATGCGCGCGGAGACCGGCCGGCCGATCAAGCTGATCGGCGTCGGCGAGGGGCTCGACGAGCTCGAGGCCTTCGTGCCGGAGCGCATCGCCAATCGCATCCTCGACATGGGCGACGTGCTCGGCCTCGTCGAGAAGGCGCGCGAGCAGATCGCCGAGGACGATGCCGAGAAGCTCGTGAAGAAGCTGCAGGCCGGCCGCTTCGATCTCGAGGACATGGCCGAGCAGTTGCGCCAGCTCACCAAGATGGGCGGCCTGGGCGGCGTCATGGGCCTGTTGCCCGGCGTCGCCAAGGTCAAGAAGCAGCTGGCCACGCACAACCTCGACGAACGCCTGCTGCTGCACCAGGTGGCGATGATCGATTCGATGACGCCCAAGGAGCGGCGGAACCCGCAACTCATCAAGGCGTCGCGCAAGCGGCGCATCGCCGCCGGCTCCGGCACCACGGTGCAGGAGATCAACAAGCTTCTGAAGCAGTTCCAGCAGATGCAGTCGGTGATGAAGCGCATGAAGAAGATGGGCAAGAAGGGCATGGCCCTGCCCGGCATGCCCGGACCCGGCATGGGCCTGCCGCCCGGCGCCGGTTTCGGCTGAGCGCCCGACACGCTGACACGAGATCCGAACACAACCAGCCAACACCGAGGAGCACGTTCATGTCCCTGCGTATCCGTCTCGCCCGCGGCGGCGCCAAGAAGCGACCGTTCTACCGCGTGGTCGTCGCCGACTCGCGCAGCCCGCGCGACGGCCGTTTCATCGAGAAGATCGGTTTCTACAACCCGATGCTGCCGAAGGAGCATCCGGACCGGGTCAAGATCGACCTGGAGCGCGTCAAGCACTGGATGGGTGTCGGCGCCCTGCCGTCCGACCGCGTCGCCCGCTTCCTGGGCGCGGCCGAGGTGATCGCCGTGCCGGCGGTGCCGGAGCAGACCAAGAAGAACCAGCCGAAGAAAAAGGCGCAGGAGCGCCTGGCCGCGGCGGCCGAAGCCGCGAAGGCCACCAAGGAAGCCGCCGCCGCCCCGGCCGCGGCAGCGCCGGCCGAGGAGGCCCCGGCCGAGGAGACGCCGGCTGAGGAGGCTCCGGCCGAGGCAGCTGCCGCTGAGGAGGTTCCAGCCGAGGAGGCTGCTGCCGAAGAGGCACCGGCCGAGGCGGCCCCGGCCGAGGCGGCCCCGGCTGAGGAGGCCCCGGCCGAAGAGGACGCGGAGAAGGCCGCCGGCTGACGCCATGGCCGAGCGGGCGACGGAGACGCATGACCGTGTCTGCCTCGGCGTGATCGTCGGCGCCCATGGCGTGCGCGGCCAGGTGCGCATCAAGCCGTTCACCGAGGCGCCGGAGGCGGTCGCCGCCTACGGCGCCGTAACGACGGACGACGGCCGGACCCTCGACCTCAGCGTCGCCGGCACGAGCCCGAAAGGCCTGGTGCAGGCGCGCATCGCCGGGGTCGCCGACCGCGACGCGGCGGCGGCGCTGCGCGGCACGCACCTCTACGTCGCGCGCGACCGCCTGCCGCCGGCCGCGGATGACGAGTTCTACGTTGCCGACCTGGTGGGCCTCATGGCGCGGCACGTCGACGGCCGGCGCCTGGGGCGGGTCGCGGCGGTGCAGGACTTCGGCGCCGGTGCCGTCCTGGAGGTCGAACCGGCGGAGGGCGGCGTGCTGCGCCGCGCGGTGCTGGTGCCGTTCACCCGCGCCGTCGTGCCGATCGTCGACCGGGCGACGCACACGCTGACGATCGACCCGCCGGACGGGCTGATCGACGAGGAGAAGGACGTTGGCTGAGGTTCCGTGGCGCGCCACGGTCTGCACGATCTTCCCGGAGGCGTTCCCCGGCGTCCTGGGCTTGAGCGTGCACGGCAAGGCGCGCGGCGCCGGCCTGTGGGCGCTCGACACCGTCAATATCCGCGACTTCACCACCGACCGCCACCGCTCGGTCGACGACCAGCCGTTCGGCGGCGGCGCCGGCATGGTGATGCGCCCGGACGTGGTCGACGCGGCCCTCGCCCATGCCCACGGGGTGCCGGCGGACGCGGCGCTTGACCCGCTTCGCCCGACGCTTTATCTGAGCCCGCGCGGTCGCCGGCTCGATCAGGCGCTCGCCCGGTGGCTTGCCGCCGGCCCCGGCGTGGTGCTGCTGTGCGGCCGCTACGAAGGGGTCGACCAGCGGGTGCTGGACGCCTGGCGCGTCGAAGAGGTCAGTCTCGGCGATTTTGTGCTGTCCGGCGGCGAGGTCGCGGCGCTGGCGTTGTTGGAGACCTGCGTGCGGCTGCTGCCCGGTGTCGTCGCCGAGGCGTCGCTGGCCGAGGAGAGTTTCGAGAGGGGGTTGCTCGAGTATCCGCACTACACGCGGCCGGCGCTGTGGCGCGACGGGCGCGGCGCGGAGCGGGCGGTCCCCGAGGTTCTGGTGTCCGGCCATCACGCCAAGGTCGCCGACTGGCGCCGGGCGCAGGCCGAGGCGGTGACGCGGGAGCGCCGGCCCGATCTCTGGGCGGCCCGCGCGCGGCGCGATGAAGAAGGAAAGTGAGCGATGAACGTCGTCGAACGTCTCGAGACCGAGCAGGTCGAAAAGCTCGCCGCCGAGCGCGCCATCCCCGAGTTCAGCCCGGGCGACACGCTGCGCGTCAACGTCAAGGTGGTCGAAGGCAACCGCGAGCGCGTGCAGGCCTTCGAAGGCGTCTGCATCGGCCGCAAGAACGCCGGCATCAACTCCTCGTTCACGGTGCGCAAGCTGAGCTACGGCGAGGGCGTCGAGCGCGTCTTCCCGCTCTACTCGCCGCGTCTGGAATCGATCGAGGTCGTGCGCCGCGGCAAGGTGCGCCGCGCCAAGCTGTATTACCTGCGTGGCCGCACCGGCAAGGCGGCACGCATCGCCGAGCGCACCACCGGCCGCGGCATGTCCAAGGGCCGCGCGAAGAAGTCCGGCGCGAAGTAGCGGCCACGCAGCAACGATGTCAGTGCACGCCCCCGCCAGCGGCGGGGGCGTCGTCGTTTCGGCTGCAACCGGCGCGGCCCGGCGCGGGCGTGCTCAAGCACAAATCAACCCGTTGCCTCTGGCGGAAGTCACCCCCACCCCGGCCCTCCCCCGTCAAGGGGGAGGGGGATCTTGTTGAGTGGCACCATTAAGTTCCCTCCCCCTTGAGAGGGAGGGTGGGGGGTGTTGCTGAGCACCGTATAGGCCCGGATGGGCCGACGGGCTGGGCTCAGAAGATCCCCAGCGCGAAGGCGATCAGGGCGCCGAGCATCAGGCCGCCGATGATGTAGCCCATGGCCTGCTGCACCTTTTCGTCGAGCGCCCGGGCGCGGCGTTCCGCCTCGTCGTCGTCCTCGCCGGGCGGCGGCCGATTGAGGCGGCTGTAGAAGCCCGTCCAGCCGCCGAACAGCCCGCCCGGCGGGTTTTTTCTGTAGGCCTCCAACAACTCCTTCGCCTCGCGCTCCTGGCGCTCGCGTTCCTCCGGCGTCGGTTTCGGCACATGCGTCTCCCTGTCGTCCAAACCCTACCTTGCCCGCGCGTTGCCTGCACCGGTACCGCGTACTATGTTCCGCGCCCGCAGACCGAGCCGAAGGATCGCCCGACCATGAGCGCGCCGCGTACGCTGTTCGACAAGATCTGGGAGTCGCACCTGGTCGACCGGGCCGAGGACGGCACCTGCCTGATCTATATCGACCGGCACCTGGTGCACGAGGTGACGAGCCCGCAGGCGTTCGAGGGCCTGCGGCTCGGCGGCCGCGGCGTGCGCCGGCCCGACGCGACGCTCGCCGTCGCCGACCACAACGTGCCGACCGACGACCGCAGCCAGGGCATCGACGACCCCGAGTCCAAGCTGCAGGTCGACACCTTGGCGGCCAACTGCGCCGAGTTCGGCATCGACTATTTCGGCATGGACGACGTGCGCCAGGGCATCGTCCACATCATCGGGCCCGAACAGGGCTTCACGCTGCCCGGCATGACCATCGTCTGCGGCGACAGCCACACGGCGACCCATGGCGCCTTCGGCTCGCTCGCCTTCGGCATCGGCACGTCGGAGGTCGAGCACGTGCTGGCGACCCAGACGCTGATCCAGCGCCCGGCCAAGAACATGCGCATCACCGTCGACGGCCAGCTGGGCCTGGGCGTCACGGCCAAGGACGTCATCCTGGCGATCATCGGCAAGATCGGCACCGCCGGCGGCACCGGCCACGTCATCGAATACGCCGGCGACGTCATCCGCGGTTTGTCCATGGAAGCGCGCATGACGGTCTGCAACATGTCGATCGAAGCGGGGGCGCGCGCGGGGCTGATCGCGCCGGACGAGACCACCTTCGCCTACCTGGAGGGCCGGCCCATGGCGCCCAAGGCCGGCGCCTGGGAGCAGGCGGTGGCCGCCTGGAAGACCCTGCCTTCGGACCCGGGCGCGCGCTACGACCGCGAGGTGCGCCTTGCCGCCGCCGACATCGCGCCGCAGGTCACCTGGGGCACCAGCCCGCAAGACGTGGCGCCGATCACGGGCCGCGTGCCCGACCCGCGCGACGCCGGCGACCCGGCGCGCACCGCGGCCATGGAGCGCTCGCTCGACTACATGGGGTTGAAGCCGAACACGCCGTTCAAGGACGTGGCCGTCGACACGGTCTTCATCGGCTCGTGCACCAACGGCCGCATCGAGGACCTGCGCGAAGTCGCGCGCGTGGCGCAGGGCCACAAGGTCGCCGACGGTGTGCGCGCCATGATCGTTCCCGGCTCCGGCCTCGTGAAGGCGCAGGCTGAGGAGGAGGGCCTCGACGCCATCTTCGTCGCCGCCGGCTTCGACTGGCGCGAGCCCGGCTGCTCCATGTGCCTCGCCATGAACGCCGACCGCCTGGCCCCCGGCGAGAGCTGCGCCTCGACCTCGAACCGCAACTTCGAGGGCCGCCAGGGCCGCGGCGGCCGCACCCACCTGGTCAGCCCGGCGATGGCCGCGGCGGCGGCGATCGCCGGCCACCTGGCCGACGTGCGGGAGTTGGCGGAGGGCTGAGCGCGACACAGGCCGTGCCGCGAGGGTGCTGGGCGGAATCGACCCGCGTATGTTCCACGTATGTTTTTGTTGTGTTTCAATTTGCGATCGATTATGATTGCAGTGATGGCGTTGGTTGCTCGCACTACTAGCTTCTGGTCTGAACAAGCGAAGTCCCTCGTCCGCGACGCCATGACGAGGTCCGGACTGTCATATGCTGAGCTGTCCAACCGGATGAGCGAACTTGGCGAATCGATCCAAGCTGATAGCCTTCGAAGCAAGGTCGCGAGGGGAACATTCTCCGCTGCGTTTCTGCTGCAAGTACTTAGTGCTTGTGGAAATGAGTACGACATCCGACTGAGGGACTACAATCTTGACTAGGCGACCCATCGGTATAGACCTATTTGCGGGCGTCGGCGGGTTCAGTTTGGGATTTGAGCAGGCTGGCTTCGATGTCGCTGCGGCTATTGAAATCGATCCCATTCACTGCGCTTCGCATTCTTACAACTTCCCATATACAAAAGTAATACCTCGGTCCGTTGTTGGGTTGTCGGGCGAAACTATTAGACAGTTGTCGGGCATCGGCAGCCAAGATGTTGATGTTGTGTTTGGCGGCGCCCCATGTCAGGGGTTCTCTATGATCGGTCACCGCGCGATTGACGACCCTAGAAATGTCCTAGTAAAAGAATTCGTTAGGGTAGTTGCGGATCTCGAAGCAGATTACTTTGTCTTTGAGAATGTGAAGGGGTTGACGTTAGGACAACAAAGACGATTTCTTGACGAGATTATGGATCGGTTCGAAGAGCGAGGATACGACGTTGTGCGGTCGTACAGCGTTCTAAATGCGGCAGGCTATGGAGTGCCGCAGGACCGGCGTCGACTGTTCTTGCTAGGCGCCAAGCAAGGACTGCAACTTCCGGACTATCCGCGAGAGCGCACCGTGCCAGCGGGTTCGCGCCTGGAGTCACTTGATCTTCCGCTTGGGCCGTCGTGCTTGGACGCGCTTGGCGATCTGCCCAATGCGGAGGACTTCGAAGAGCTCTTGGATTCGGACGAAGCTACGACGATAGCGTGGAGAAATCCAGGCCGTTATGCATCAGAGCTCCGCGCTCTGGGCAACAATGCATGGCGAAGCGGATACCCGCGCCAATGGGACACGAACCGACTCACAGCCAGCATGAGAACGTCGCACACCGAAATCTCCCGTAGGCGGTTTGCGGAGACGGATGGGGGAAAGGTGGAGCCGATCTCGAGGTTCTTCAAACTTCCGCGAGAAGGCGTGTCGAACACATTGCGTGCAGGAACCGATTCAGCTCGTGGCGCATTCACCAGCCCCCGGCCGATACACTACGAGTTCGACCGATGCGTTACTGTCCGCGAGATGGCTCGGTTGCACGGATACCCAGACTGGTTCCGATTCCATCGGACCAAATGGCACGGGGCAAGACAAATTGGGAACTCTGTGCCGCCGCCACTGGCAAACGCCGTGGCAGAGAGGATCCTTGCCGCAACTGGATTGTATCCAACGCACCCCGAACACGCGCTGGAGCTTGGAAATCCGGACCTTCTCCGACTTGATATGAAGGCTGCGTCAGAGTTGTTTGGCGTTCCTGTTCCTATTGGTCGTCGCGACAAGAAGAGTGGTGCGAAAAAAAGGAAACAGGAGGAGATTGAGGCCCTACGGATCTCGTTGTGATCTTTGATCAGATACCCACTACGGGCGGTACGAGCCGGTAGATACACGAGGCTGTCGGTTCAAGTTCCTCAAAACTGTCAATGTCGTCCAGTGTCAACTCACGGAACTCGGCGACATAGACTCCACGTCTGTCTTTGCCATGTACGCTCTGGATCACGATTGGAACAACTGACCGCGTCTTCTTCGTTAGGAGAGCGGCACGCATCTGTTGTTCGATTTGCTCTTCAAGGATTCGCTCACTCTTTTTCTTGGCTTCGCAAGTTATGAGAACGTCGTACGTCTCATTCTTCATCCCGTCGCATCTGGCCAAGAACAAGGCGTCGATTTCCGTTTTCCGCAGCTTCACGGACGTCTGAAGATGGCTGACCTCAATTGCAGGCAATGCAGAAGTTATTGCGAAGTGTGTCTCTATCACGCGCTGTCTGACAGCAACCTGTATTAACCAGGATTCGTCACTTCTGCCGAGTGCTTTGCTTGCGAGTGGGAGGCTAGTACTCTCCAGGTCCCGCACGGGAGTGTCGGTGTCTGGCTTAAATCGATCCGGGAAAGGTTCAGTCTGGTCGTCCTTAAATGGGACGAATTCGAAGCACATGCCGTCACCTGTGACCTGCCGAGCTGTGATTCGAGCCGCTGTGATTTTTTCGGGCCAATTCGAATTGGCTGTGGTCTTTCGAATGAGGTCTTTGAGGAAATTTGCCGGGTTCTTTTCCGATAGGTCGATACCCTGCTTCTTTCCCCATCTAATCGCCTCCTGAACCTCGTCAGTCGTGACGCGCGGTTCGACGAGAGCGCCCGTTATTGGATCAGTGCGTTTTTCGTAGAGCCACTGGATGATTGGCTTCTTCCGGGATATGCCGACTGTTGCCATGTCAGACCATGTTGATAAGGGCAAGCGCTCCGAGATTATGCGAGCCGTGCGTTCGAAGGGGTCCGGCCCGGAGTTGCTCGTTCGCAGCGCTGCGCATCGACTGGGCCTGAGATTCCGGCTACACCGGAAGGACTTGCCAGGACGCCCAGACCTCACGCTACCAAAGTGGCGAACGGTCGTATTTGTCAACGGCTGTTTCTGGCATCGGCATGCTGGCTGCAAGAAGGCGACGACACCAAAGTCGAACACGGAGTTCTGGCAGTCGAAATTCAACCGAAATGTGGAGAGGGACCAAGCGAACTATTCGAAACTCCGAGATATGGGTTGGCGCGTCGTCGTGGTCTGGCAGTGCGAGGCTAGAAATCTGGCCGACGTCCAGCGACTGCTGAAGGAACGTGTTGTAAGTCATGGGCGCAAGCCGGAGGGGCGCTGAGCGCGGCACCGGTTCTGCTCGCAAGGTTTTGACGCCACGGCGCTAGCCGGCGGGGGCGGTGTCGACCGACAATCCCGCGTGCCGACATCACGGGGGCCAGTTCCATGCACCGCATAGCCGCCTGGCGCGCCGCTACGGCCGCGCTCGCCGCGAGCCTGCTCGTCCTCACGGTCTCCGCGGCCGCGGAGAACGACCTCGCGACAGAGCTGCGCGACTTTCTGGAACGCGGCGCGGTGGACGCCGGCGGCGAGGCCTACGAGACCGACCTCGTCCTGCTGACCGGTTTCTACGAGGCACGCGGCATGGCGCCGCTGTGGGTCACGCCCGCCGGCGTCACGGCCAACGGCCGGGCGCTGGCGGCGGCGCTGAGCGCGGCCCGCGACGACGGGCTGGACCCGGACGACTACGGCGCGGCCGCCAACGTCGCCCTCCTGGGTGCCACCTCGCCGGCGCTGCTGGCCGAGCTGGAGGCGCGCCTCAGCCTGGGCCTCATGGGTTTCGCCCAGGACCTCGGCGCCGGGCGGCTGCAGCCCAGCGAGGTCGACCCGGAGCTGTTCGTCTACCCCCAGGACGTCGATCCGGCCGAAGTGCTGGCGGCCGCGGCGGCCGGCGACGAGGTGGCCGCGCTGATCGAACGCTACCGCCCGGCGCACCCGACCTATCGGCGCCTGCGCGCGACGCTCACCGGCTACCGCGCGCTGGCGCGCGTCGGCGGCTGGCCGCGCGTGCCGACGGGGCCGACGCTGAAGCCCGGCATGGCCGATCCGCGTGTCGCCGCGCTGCGCGCCCGGCTGCGCGCCGAGCGGGACCTCGTGTCGGATGACGACGCCGTCGAAGCCGGCGGCGACCCCGCACTCTACGACCCGGCGCTCGAAACGGCCGTGCGCCGCTTTCAGGGGCGCCACGGCCTCGAGGTCGACGGGCTGGTGGGACCGGCGACGCTCAAGGCGCTCAACGTCTCCGTCGCGGGCCGCGTCGACCAGATCCTCTTGAACATGGAGCGGCGGCGCTGGATGCCCGACGACCTGCCGGCGCGCTACATCCAGGTCAACCTGGCCGACTTCGCGCTCAAGCTGGTCACCGCGGAGCGGACGGTGTTCGTCTCCCGCGTCGTCGTCGGCAGGCCCTATCACCGCACGCCCGTGTTCCTGGAGGAGATGACCTACCTGGTCGTCAATCCCTACTGGAACGTGCCGAACTCGATCGCGCGCAAGGAGCTGTTGCCGAAGATCAAGGCCGATCCCGGCTACCTGGCGGCGCACAACTACGATCTGCTGGACGGCTGGTCGGCCGAGGCCCGCCATGTCGATCCGCAGAACGTCGACTGGTCGGCGATGACCGCGCGCAACTTCCCCTATCGCCTGCGCCAGGGGCCGGGCGAGGGCAACGCGCTGGGGCGCCTGAAGTTCATGTTCCCGAACCGGTTCAGCGTCTACATCCACGACACGCCGGCGCGCAGCCTGTTCAGCCGGCCGAACCGCGCCTTCAGCCATGGCTGCATCCGCGTCGAGCAACCGTCGGCGCTGGCCACCGTCGTGCTGGAGGGGCAGGACGGCTGGACGCTCGACGACGTCGAGGCGCAGATCGACTCCGGCGAACGGCGCATCGTGCGGCTGGACCGGCCGCTGATGGTCGGCATCACCTACCTGACCGCCTGGGTCAACAAGGACGGCACCGTGCACTTCCGCAACGACGTCTACGGCCGCGACGCGCGGCTGGCCGAGGCGTTGTTGGGGCCCCGCGTGCGGGGGCGCCGGCGGTAGGCATTCGTTCAATCCTGGCGTGGCAAGGTGCGCCACTTGCATGACCTGTCGGCCTCGCTTATTGACGGGGTCGGAGGGTCGAGCCACGCCCGGGGACTTGGGGGATTTCGTGCACGACCGTGAGACCATGACGCCGCTGGGCCGCCGCCGCTTGCTGGCCGGCCTGTGCGGCCTGACCGCCAGCCTGGCAACGCCGGCGCTTGCCGCGCCGCTGACGGCCAGCCGCGCGTTGGCCTTCCACAGCCTGCACACCGGCGAGACCGTGCGCGCGGCCTACTGGGCGGACGGCGGGCCGGACCTCAACGGCGTCGCGGCGCTGAACCACGTCATGCGCGACTGGCGCTCGGGCGAGGCCACGGCCATGGACCCGGCGCTGTTCGACCTGCTGCACGACCTGCACCGCGCGGTCGGCGGCACGCAGGCCTTCCACATCATCTCCGCCTACCGCTCGCCCAAGACCAACGCGAAGCTTGCCGCCAAGTCGAACGGCGTCGCCAAGCGCAGCCTGCACATGCAGGGCCGTGCCATCGACGTCGCGCTGCCGGGTGTCAAGCTGCGGACCCTGCGCGACGCCGCCTGGGCGCTGCAGCGCGGCGGCGTCGGCACCTACTCCAAGTCCGGCTTCATCCACGTCGACACCGGCCGCGTCCGCCGCTGGGGCGCGTAGGTCTTTCGCCCTCGACAGGGTGGGCGGGAGTCCTGTAGGACTCGCGGCCGGCGATAGGAGCGAGAGCCGTGCAGAAATTCGACACACTCACCGGGGTCGCGGCCCCGCTGGAGATGGTCAACGTCGACACCGACATGATCATCCCCAAGCAGTTCCTGAAGACGATCCAGCGCACCGGCCTGGGCGAGGGCCTGTTCCACGAACTGCGCACCGACGAGAGCGGCACGCGCCACGGCGAGTTCGTGCTGGACAAGGCGCCCTACGACCAGGCGCAGGTGCTGATCGCCGGCGAGAACTTCGGCTGCGGGTCGAGCCGCGAGCACGCGCCCTGGGCGCTGTTGGATTTCGGCATCCGCTGCGTCGTCGCACCCAGCTTCGCCGACATCTTCTACAACAACTGCTTCAAGAACGGCGTGCTGCCCATCGTCCTGCCGCAGGACCAGATCGACGCGCTGATGGCCGACGCGCGCGACGTCGAGAACCCGGAACTGACGGTCGACCTGGTGAAACAGGAGATCCGCCGGCCGAACGGTGCCGTGGTGCGCTTCGAGATCGACCTGTTCCGCCGCCAGTGCCTGCTCGACGGCCTCGACGAGATCGGCGAGACGCTGCAGCGGGAAGACAAGATCGCGGACTACGAGGCGCGGCAGCAGACAACGACGCCCTGGCTCGCGGCAAGTTGAGCGCGTAGCGCGTCGGGGGAGCCACGGCCATGCCGGCGAACAAGAAGCTGTTGATGCTGCCCGGGGACGGCATCGGCCCGGAAGTGATGGGCGAGGTGCGCCGGGTGATCGACTGGATGGACCGGCGCCGCGCGGTGACCTTCGACGTCGCCGAGGGGCTGGTCGGCGGCGCCGCCTACGAGGCCCACGGCACGCCGCTCAGCGACGAGACGCTGGCCGACGCCATGGGCGTCGACGCGGTGCTCTTGGGCGCGGTCGGCGGCCCCAAATGGGACAACGTCGAACGCCACCACCGCCCGGAGGCCGGCCTGCTGCGCCTGCGCAAGGAGATGGACCTGTTCGCGAACCTGCGCCCGGCGGTGGTGTTCGACGCCCTGGTCGACGCCTCGACCCTGAAGGAAGAGGTCGTGCGCGGGCTCGACATCCTGATCCTGCGCGAGCTGACCAGCGGCGTGTACTTCGGCGAGCCGCGCGGCCTGCAGACGCTGGACGACGGTACGGAGCGCTGTATCGATACGCAGGCGTACACCCGCGCCGAGGTCGAGCGCATCGTGCACGTCGCCTTCGACCTGGCCCGCAAGCGGCGCAGCAAGGTGACCTCCGCCGACAAGGCCAACGTCATGGAGACCGGGGCGTTTTGGCGCGGCATCGCCGGCGAGGTCGCTCAGCAGTACCCGGACGTGGAGTTCGAGCACATGTACGCGGACAACTGCGCCATGCAGTTGATCCGCTGGCCGGCGCAGTTCGACGTCATCGTCACCGACAACCTGTTCGGCGACATCCTCTCCGACGAGGCGGCGATGATGACGGGCTCGCTCGGCATGCTGCCCAGCGCCAGCCTGGGCGCCGAGGACCCGACGACCGGCAAGCGCCACGCCATGTACGAGCCGGTGCACGGCTCCGCCCCCGACATCGCCGGTCAGGACAGGGCCAACCCGCTGGCCACGCTGCTCAGCTTCGCCATGATGCTGCGCTATTCGTTCGACATGGGCGAGGACGCGGACAACCTCGAACGCGCGGTGCAGAACGTGCTGGCCCAGGGCGTGCGCACCGCCGACATCGCCGGCCCCGGCGCGGAGGTCGTTTCGACCGCGGAAATGGGCGCGCGGCTGGTCGCGGAACTCGACGCGCAGGCGGCTTGACGGCGAAAAAGTGAACGGCAATGCCCGCGATGGTGCTTTGACCCGGCCGGACTCCGCCCTATCCTCTGCCACGCAACGTCCTCGCAAGGAGATGATCATGCGTAGAACTGTTGCTGCGGCGGTCACCGCGCTTGCCGTTGTCGCCTTTGCCGGCCCCACGCTGGCATGCGGCTGGGGCAAGTCGACGACCGCATCGGCTCCGCAGACCGTTGCGGACGCCGAAAAGCCCCTGGTTCTCAAGCCGAAAGGCGACAAGAGCTAGGCAGCTCGGACTCGTTTCGAGTCGCGGGCGGCGGGGGCCTCGGCTCCCGCCGTCTGACGTTCAGGGGCGCGGCGTCACGCCGGTGCGCTCAAGCTCGCGGTCCAGACGGCCGATCAGCCAAAGGCCGCACATGCGCAATTCACTGACGAACGACCACACAGGGTGGCGGAACGTCGCCGGGCGGTTGCGCTCGACCGTCGCATGGCCGATCCAGGCGCAAGCGTGGCCCACGACCGGCGAACCCAAGATCAGCCAGACCGGCCCGACGGCCACGGCGACGAGCGCCATGGCGATGGCCAGCGCCGCGCCGGCATAGTGCCAGGCGCGCGTGCCCCGCCGGCTGTGATCGGCGAGATACGCGGACCAGAAGTCGCTGTAGCTGTTGCTGCGCGGTACTATGCCTGTCCTCCCGGTGCTTGATCGTAGCACCGTTTGGGCGTACATCCTCTCGCTCCGCGTGCCGGCGCCGCGGCGTGCAATACGGGAACGAAACCAATGAGCTACAAGGTCGCCGTGGTCGGCGCGACGGGCAATGTCGGCCGCGAGATGCTGCAGACGCTCTACGAGCGCGAGTTTCCCGCCGAGGAGGTCGTGGCGCTCGCCTCGTCGCGCTCGATCGGCAAGTCCGTGTCGTTCGGCGAGGACGAGGAGCTCAAGGTCGAGAACCTCGAGACCTTCGACTTCGCGGGCATCGACATCGCGCTGTTCTCGCCCGGCGCCAAGGTCTCCGCCGTGCAGGCGCCGCGGGCCGCCAAGGCCGGCTGCATCGTCATCGACAACACCTCGCAGTTCCGCATGGACCCGGACGTGCCGCTGGTCGTGCCGGAGGTCAATCCGCAGGCGCTGGCCGGCTATCCGAAGAAGAGCATCATCGCCAACCCGAACTGCTCGACGATCCAGATGGTCGTGGCGCTGAAGCCGCTGCACGACGCCTTCGGCATCCGCCGCGTCGTCGTCGCGACCTACCAGTCGGTCAGCGGTGCCGGCAAGGACGGCATGGACGAGCTGTTCAACCAGACCCGCGCGGTCTACGTGAACGACCCCATCGAGCGCGGCAAGTTCACCAAGCAGATCGCCTTCAACGTCATCCCGCACATCGACGCCTTCATGGACGACGGCTCGACCAAGGAAGAGTGGAAGATGGTGGTCGAGACCAAGAAGGTCCTGGACCCCAACATCCGGGTGACGGCGACCTGCGTGCGCGCGCCGGTCTTCATCGGCCATGCCGAGGCGATCAACATTGAGTGTGCGCGTCCGATCAGCGCCGCCGCGGCGCGCGAGGCGCTGCGCACGGCACCCGGTGTCACCGTGGTCGACCACCGTGTCGACGAGGGCTACGTGACGCCGGCGGAGGCCGCCGGCGAGGACGCGGTCTACGTCAGCCGCCTGCGCGAGGACCCGACCGTCGACAACGGTTTGAACCTGTGGGTGGTGTCGGACAACCTGCGCAAGGGCGCGGCACTGAACGCGGTGCAGATCGCGGAACTCTTGGACCGGCAGTATCTCGCCAAGGCCGCCTGAGGCGAGCGCCGCTCAGGTGCCGTTGAGCCCGAAGCCGAAGACGATACTGGCCAGCGCGCCGACGCCGACGGCCAAGAGGACCACCGCCAGCACGCGGTTGACCCACTGCTGGAAGCCGTGGTCCAGCCAGTCGCGCACGTAGTGCGCGCCGAGGCTGAGCGAGACCCACCAGATCGCGGCGCCGCAGAACACCCCGGCGACCAAGAGCGCCGCCTTGTCGACGCTCTCGCCCGCTTCGGTGGCGCCCAGGGCCGCGAACACGGTCAGGAAGCTGAACAGCGTGATCGGGTTGGACAGCGTCAGGAAGAAGGCGGAAACCGCGTCCTCGACGAGGCCGCGGGTGTGGATGCGCTCGCGCACCCGCTGGGTCACCGGCATGGGCTCCTTGTAGAGCGCGCGCGCGCCCAGCACGATCAGCAGCACGCCGCCGACAAAGTGCAGCGAGAGCTGGTGCTCGACGATCCAACCCGACACCGCGCTCACGCCAAAGGCCGCGATGGCGCCGTAGATGGCGTCGGCCACTGCCGCGGCGAGGCCGGAGATCAGGCCGTGCCAGCGCCCTTCGGTCAGCGTGCGCTGGACGCACAGCACGCCCACCGGGCCGGCGGGCGCCGAGAGCACCAGGCCGAAGCCGACGCCTTTGATGAACAGGAAATCGAGCACGTTGGCGGACCGCTGACGCCTGCGCCGGGGGCATGACCGGCACCGCCCACCCCGGCTGCGAACGGCGGCTCTTCATAGACCGGTTCGCGCCAGCGGCGCAAATCATCGGCTTGTCGGAACGCGCCGATCTGTTGGCATCGCCGCCCAGACGGAGAACGCCCTAACGCAGGCGTTCGGCGGTGAACAGGCGGCGGGGGCTGGCGATCTCGCCCTGGGCGGCGACGATCTCGAGCTCGCGCGCGCCGGCGTCGTGGGTCGCCTGGAACATGGCGAACACGGCCGCGGCGGTGTGCTCCAGCGCCCGCGCCGGGTCGCGCGCCAGCAGCGTGTGCGCGGTGAACAGCGCCGTCGTCGCGTCGCCGGCGCCGTTGGGCGGGATCGGGAAATCGAGCCGCGGCGTCTCGACCAGCCAGGCGCCGCCGGCCGTCGCCAGCAGCATGCCGATGCGTTCCGGCGCGTCGGCGCGGCCGAAGCTGGTGACCAGCACCTGCGCCGCCTGCGCCTGGCCTCCGGCGCGGGCCCTCAGCGCGTCGGCGGCGGCGAGCGCGCCGGCGACGTCGCCCGTGTCCGCGCCGGTCAGCAGCGCCAGCTCGAAGGCGTTGGGCGTGACGATGTCCGCGGCCGGCACGGCGCGGTCGCGCATCAGCTCGGGGATGCCGTCGCGCACGTAGACACCGGGGCCGGCGTCGCCCATGACCGGGTCGCAGGCGTAGAGCGCGCGCGGATTGGCGGCGCGCACGCGGGCGACGGCGTCGAGCACCACGTCGCCCAGCGCCGCGTCGCCGATGTAGCCGGAGAGCACGGCGTCGCAGCGTTCCAGCACGCCGCGCGCCGCCAGCCCCTGGATCACCGCCGCCACGTCGTCGGACGGCAGCACCGGGCCGTACACGTCGCCATAGCCGGCATGCGCGGCGAACATCACCGTGTGCACGGGCCAGACCTCGAAGCCCAGCCGTTGCAGCGGAAACGTCGCCGCCGAATTGCCGACATGGCCGTAGGCGACGTGGCTCTGGATCGACAGGATGTTCATGTTGGGCGCCGCCGGTTCGCGGTGTTGCGCGCGTCGCGCCCCGCCTTATAGTCGCGCCGCACGACGCCAGCCAAGAAATCGGTTCCCGGAGGAGACGTCACCATGGCCGCCACCGCCCGCCCCCGCCGCAGCGCGCTCTACATGCCCGGCTCCAACGCCCGGGCGCTGGAAAAGGGCCGGTCGCTGCCGGCGGACGTGCTGATCCTCGACCTCGAGGACGCGGTGGCGCCCGACAAGAAGGCGGAGGGCCGCGATCAGATCGTCGCCGCGGTGACCGCCGGCGGCTATGGCGGGCGCGAGATTGCGATCCGCGTCAACGGCCTGGAGACCGACTGGGGGCGCGACGACGTCGTCGCCGCGGCGGCGACGCCGGCCGACGCGATCCTGCTGTCCAAGGTCGAGAGCGCCGCGACCGTGCACGAGGCCAAGGCGCTGATGCAGGCGTCCGGCGCCCACGAGGACATGGCCATCTGGTGCATGATGGAGACGCCGCTGGGCGTGCTGCGCGCGGAGGAGATCGCCGGCGCCAGCCCGCGCCTGGGCTGCCTGGTGATGGGCACCTCGGACCTGGCCAAGGACCTGCACGCGCTGCACACGCCGGAGCGGGCGCCGTTCCTGAGCTCGCTCTCCTTGTGCCTGCTCGCGGCGCGCGCCTACGGCCTGGCCATCGTCGACGGCGTGCACCTGGACCTCGACGACGCCGAGGGCTTCGCCGCGCAATGCCGGCAGGGCCGGGCGCTCGGCTTCGACGGCAAGACGCTGATCCACCCGAAGCAGCTCGCCGTCTGCAACCAGGTCTTCGCGCCGGGCGAGGAGGAGATCGACTACTCGCGCCGCATCATTGCCGCCCACGCCGAAGCGCAGGCCGCGGGCCAGGGCGTCGTCCTGGTCGACGGCAAGCTGATCGAGAACCTGCACGTCGCGAACGCGCAGCGGCTGGTGGCGCTGGCCGAGGCGATCGCCAGCCTGGACGCCGCCGCCGCGGCGTGAGGCGGCGGGTCTTGGGGCGCCTTGTGGCAAAGTCGCAACATCTCGACGCATACACAATATTTTCGAAGTATTCGGATCTGACCTACAGAATTCAGTTGACGGCCGACTCGCGCGGTCGTTATTGTGCGCCTGCATCTGCTTGGACGCGGGGTCCAAACGCACCGGGCCCGCCGCAAGGTCGATCTCATCGACCCCGCGGCGGGCCCGTCCCGCATTCTGAGGCAAGGGTGCGGACGCACGCGCCGCCCGTCCATGTCCACGGCAACACCCCCCACCCCAGCCCTCCCCCTCGAAGGCAGGGCGATCGCCTATGGCCACCGGGCGCCCCTCGCCGCGACGTGGCGTCGCCCTGGCGTGTCCAGCCAAAAGACCCCCTCCCC